>Ga0079037_100000075_pt1 | contig 31558 bp, 24 predicted proteins | sample Mud3Dept4metaG_FD_71479 | JGI IMG/M metagenome (GOLD analysis project Ga0079037, IMG submission 71479) | Freshwater wetland microbial communities from Ohio, USA, analyzing the effect of biotic and abiotic controls - Mud 3 Core 4 Depth 4 metaG | ecosystem: Environmental > Aquatic > Freshwater >... | reverse complement strand
CGTCCTGTACATGGGGCCCGAGGAGTACAAGCCCTGGTTGCTCAAAGCGTACGACGACTACGGGAAGTTCATCAAGCTCGCCGGCATCGAGACGAAGTAGCGGCTGGAAACCGATCGTATGAACCTACGACGGCCGGGCCGCTGCCGTGGCCCGGTCGTGGCGCGGAGGCGCGACGGAGATGGCAAAGGCGAAAATCCTGATGTCCCAGCCGATTCACGAGGAGGGGATGAAGTACATCACCAGCCGTGGCTACGAGGCCCGGGTAGCGCCCGACTTCAGCGAAGCGACGCTGATCAAGGAGGTCGCGGACGCGGACGGCTTCCTGGTGCGGACGGCGGAGATCCCGGCGTCGGTGATCAATGCCGGGAAAGTTCTCAAGGTGATCGCCCGCCATGGTGTCGGTTACGACAGCATCGACGTGAAGGCCGCAACCGCCCGCAAGATCCCGGTGTGCATCACCCCGCGGGCCAACGCCCTATCCGTGGCGGAGCATGTGCTGGCGCTGATGCTGGCATGGGCCAAGCGCATCATTCCGTACGACGCCGCGACCCGGAAGAACGAGTGGGAGATCCGGAACAGCTACGGCGCCTTCGACCTGGACGGAAAGACGCTTGGGATCCTCGGCATGGGCCGGATCGGCATGCTGGTGTGCCAGAAGGCCCAGGCCGCCTTCAATATGAAGATTCTGGCTTACGACCCGCTGGTCCCGAAGGAAACGATGGAAAAGGCCGGCGCGAAGGTTGCCATGATTCCCGAGATCTTGAAGGCGTCGGACGTCGTCACGGTGCACGTTCCCTCGATGCCTGAAACCAAGGGAATGATCGGCGAGTCCCAGCTCAAGACGATGAAGCGCTCGGCCTTTCTCATCAACTGCGCCCGCGGCCCCATCGTGGACGAGGCGGCGCTGGTCACGGCCCTGAAGGACGGCACCATCGCCGGCGCGGGGTTGGACGTGTTCGACCCCGAGCCGCCCAAGGCCGACAATCCGCTCTTCGGGCTGCCGAACGTGATCCTGAGCCCGCACTCGGCCGGCCTCACGGTCGAGTGTGTCATCCGAATGGCGACCCACGCGGCCCAGGCCATCATCGACGTGCTCGAAGGGCGTCGCCCGGAAGGCGTTGTCAACCCGGAGGCACTGCAGTAGTTTCATCGCTCCTCCGGATACCTGCCCGGCCCCGTCGGCGGCGCGTCGACGGGGCCGGAATGCCTCGCGGTTCCTCCGACCCCTCCAATCTCCGCCGCCACACAGCGCTCCCGCACCACGACTCCCTGCCGGACGCCGAAGATCCCGCCGAGACGCGAGCGACGCGCGCTATTTCGGTCGGGGAATCCCGCTCATTGTTCGGGTCCACGCATGTGTCGCGCTTTCCGGTTGTCTTGCAGATCGGGAAAAGATAACAAGAATACACAGACATTGGCATACGGGTCCTCGGCATGGGAAGCGGGGGCGTCTGTCTCTCCTGTCGAATCCGTGGACGGCCTTCCATGGTGGTCATCCTTTCCGCGTTCTTTCTCCTGCTCGGCCTGGCCCTCCTGGAAGCCTGCCTGCACGAGTGCCGCCTTCGGCGGATCCCCATCCGCATCCACGTCAACGGCACGCGCGGAAAGTCCACCACCACCCGCTTGATCGCCGCGGGGCTGCGGGCCGGTGGCCACCGAGTCATCGCCAAGACTACCGGGACGCTGCCGCGGATCATCTTGGAGGACGGAAGCGAGATCGCGGTGCGCCGGCGGGGCCGCGCCACGATCCGCGAGCAGATGACGACGATCGCTCTCGCGGCGAGACGGAAGGCCGATGCGGTGGTCATCGAGTGCATGGCGATTCATCCAGAGCTGCAGTGGGTGTCGGAGCGCCGCATGGTACGGGCAACCGTCGGTGTGATCACCAACGTGCGGCTGGACCACATGGAGGTGATGGGGCGCACGCGCGAGGCCATCGCTCGTGCGCTCTCGCTCACGATCCCGAAGGAGGGAGTCCTGGTCGCGGGAAGCCGGGACCACCTGAACCTCTTTGCCGAGGCGTGCGCGCGCCACGGGAGCGTCCTCAGGCCGGCTCCGGATCATCTGGAGTCGGACGCCATGGCAAGGGAAGCGGCCGTGGATTTCCCCGAGAACACCGAGACGGCCCTGGCCGTGTGCGAAGCGGTGGGAGTCGATCGGGCGTGCGCGCTCCGCGGCATGCGAGACGCAATTCCGGATGTCGGCGCCCTCCGTGTCCATCGGACGCGTCTCGATGGGAAGCGGATCACCTTCCTCAACGCGTTCTCGCTCAACGACGCGGACTCCCTCCACGCGGTGTGGCGGCGGCTGGAACAGTCGGGCAGCCTCTCGCGGCCGCACATTGTGATCTTGAACTGTCGCGCGGATCGCCCCCTGCGCTCGGACGCCTTCGGCGAGCTCGCGGGGGCTTCTCTCGGTGCGGACCGGCTGATCTTGGTGGGCGAAGCCACACGGCACGCATGCCGGGCGGCCGCGCGAGCCGGCCTCGATCCCGGGCGCATCCTCTGCTGTCAGGGCCAGCCGCCGGAGGCGACGTTCCGGAAAGTGATCGCAGAGGCGCCGGACGGCGCAACGGTGATCGGGATCGGGAACTACTACGGGGCGGGGGAGGCCATCGCCGCCTTGTTCGTCGGAGGCGTCGATGTTCGTTGAGGCGATCGGCTTGAGCCTCGTGGCCTCCCTCCTCTCGTTCGAGCTGGTCGGGCTCTCACCCGGCGGATTGGTGGTTCCCGGCTACCTCGCGCTGGTGGCGGGCAGGCCCCAGGGACTGGCGGTCATCGCGGCAGCCGGCCTGACCACCCTGGTGTTGGTGCGAGTCATCTCCGAGTACGTCGTGCTCTTCAGCCGGCGGCGATTCGTGTGCATGGTCCTGGTCGGCCTGCTCTGCATGCGGGGTCTGGAGCTTGTGGGCGCCGGAGTTCCAAGTCTGATGCCTGAAGCGGCGGGTCTCGGCTACATCGTGCCGGGATTGTTGGCCAACGACATGGAGAAGCAGGGAATCATCCCCACTCTTTTGGCGGCGACGCTGGCCACGGCCGTCATTCGACTGGCCCTGATGGTGTTGCGGCCAGGAGGGATCTGGTGAGGTGGGTCTACCCGAAAGTCCGGCTGTCCCGTCTGGCGCTCGCCGCCGTGGCGGCGGCGGGTTTGGCCTGGGGTGCGGACGCCTGGCAAGCGCAGACACGAGATGGCGCGAGGCGCCGAGCCGCCGAGACGATGGGGAAGGCCATCGAGCGCATTCGCGAGGATCGGATTCGGCGGGGCATTGGGTTTTCGGCGGACGATGTCGAGCGCACGGGGTTGGTCGGGGAAGAGATGAGCCCACTGGTGACCACGCTGGGTTCCCTCAGCGCCAAGCGGGCGGCCACGGATACGGCATTTGCCGCGTTGGTTGTAGATCTCTTCGGCCGCGCCGGAGTCCGCGAGGGGGATGTGGTAGCGGTCGGCTTCTCGGGCTCGCTGCCCGGTCTAAATCTGGCCGTGCTGTCGGCGGCCTCGGCCCTTCACCTACAGCCTGTCATCATCAGCTCGGTGGGTACCTCGCAGTGGGGGGCGACGGACGTGGCGTTCACGTGGCTGGACATCGAACGCACACTGAACGAGGCACGGGTGTTCCCGTTCCGGTCCGTCGCTGCGAGCAAGGGGGGTGGTGTGGGGGAGAACTTTCTGTTGGAGGAGGGTCGGCAGTATGCCGAGGAGGCCATCCGCCGCAACGGCCTGCGTGGTCTGCAGGCAGCCACGCTGCCGGAGGCCGTCCGCTTGCACCTATCCGTGTATCGCGAGGCAACAGGCGGTCGCCCCATCAAGGTTTTCGTCAACGTGGGGGGTTCCTCGGTGAACGTCGGCCGCTGCGATTCGAGTCGGATTCCGCCGGGGCTCGTCTCGCGCTTTCCCGGCTGTGAGGCGCGGCTGCAAGGCCTCGTCCATGACTTTGCTCGGCTCGGCGTTCCGGTGATTCACCTCCTCCAGGTCAAACGGTTGGCGCGGCGGTACGGTATCTCGGTGCAGAGGAGCTGACTGCATACCTCGTTGCGCGGCGCGGCCTATGGGATCTGGCGCTGGCGGCGGGTAGGGCGTGCGTCCGCCAGACGGCGACGGGGCACGCTGTGACGGATCTGCGCTCGTGGTTCAGTTGTCTGGGGTGGCGCCTCAACAGAGGTTCGGCTTGATTCCTCACGGCGCCCGGGACTACCATGACACAGAGCGGGGGGCAACGGTTCCCCCTACACCTCAGGGGAGCCCGAGGGCAAAACCGTGAGCTGCGATTTGGGAGTTCCTCTTCCCACCTCGTCCCTCCCCGCGGGGAGGGGGCGATGGGCCTCCACGACTACCCAAACGTCATCAGGCCTCTCCGGCACTTCACCTCTTTACAATTCCCCTCAGGAAAGGAGTCGGGTATGAAACCGAACGCCGGGCTCGGTGTTGCTCTCGTGTTTTTGATCGGCTTCGCTCTTCACGCGCCGTCGTATGCGAGTGATCTCACGCGGCCGACCATCATGGGGACGAACGGCATGGTGTCGTGCGGCCACTGGCTGGCAACGGAGATCGGCGTCGAGATGCTCAAGAAAGGCGGCAATGCGTTCGACGCGGGCGTAGCGACTGTCTTGGCCCAGTCCGTCCTGGAGTTCGACCTCTTCGGGCTGGGTGGTGAGGTTCCGACGCTCCTCTATGTCGCCAAGGACAAGAAGGTCTACTCGGTCGACGGCAACACGGCGACGACGAAGAGCATCAACTTCGAATGGTTCGAGAAGAACGGCATCCAGATGATCCCCGGGGATGGGCTCTTGCCAGCCGGCGTTCCCGCCGCCGTGGACGCACTGGTGTTCATGCTGGACAAGTGGGGGACGAAGTCGTTCGCCGATGTCTCCGCCGGCGCCATTCGGCTCGCGGACAAGGGCTTCCCCATGTACCACTCCTTCCGGAACAATATCATCAACACGGAGAAGCGCTTCCGGGAGGAATGGCCTGGCTCCGCAGCGGTGTTCCTGCCCGACGGCAAGGTCCCCAATTTCGGCCAGATCTTCGTCCAGAAGGAACTGGCCAACACTTTGAAAAAGCTGGTCCAGGCCGAGACGAGAGCCAAGAAGGCGGGAAAGAACCGCAGCGACGCCCTGAAGGCCGCCCGCGACCGCTTCTACAAGGGGGACATCGCCGAGGCCATCGTCAAGTTCCAGAAGGAGAACGCGTTCAAGGACGCCACCGGGGAGAAGCACACCGGGCTTCTGACCATGGAGGATTTCAAGACCTACAGCGCCAAGCTGCGGGAGCCCTGGATGGTCACCTACGGCGGCGTCGAGGTCTACAAACATGGCCCGTGGACGCAGGGACCGGTGTTCCTGCAGACCTTGAACATCCTGGAGAACTTCGACCTGAAGGCCTTGAAACACAATTCCGCCGATTATATCCACGTGTGGATCGAGGCGGCCAAGCTGGCGCACGCCGACCGGCACCAGTACTACGGGGATCCGGACTTTGTCGAAGTCCCCAAGGTGGGGCTCCTGTCGAAGGAGTATGCCAAGGAGCGGGCCAAGCTGATCGACATGGCCAAAGCCTCGCCCGACTTTGTCCCGGGTGACGCTTGGAAGTTCAACGACAAGCCCGCCACCAAGAAAGTCGGCTTCTATCCGCGCGAGTGGACCGAGGGGACGACCGGGACGCGCGTGGTCGATCGCAACGGCAACCTGTTCTCGGCGACCCCGTCGGGCGGATGGTTCACCACGTCGCCGGTCATTCCGGGGTTGGGGTTCGTCCTGGGGACGCGCGGGCAGATGTTCGATGTGGACAAGAAGGACTCCCCGCGAGCCTTCGCGCCTGGCAAACGCCCGACGACGACCCTTACGCCCACTCTGGTCCTGAAGGACGGCAAGCCCTTCGCCATCCTCGGCACACCGGGCGGAGACGATCAGGACCAGGTGACGAACCAGTCCTTCCTGAACCTGGTGGTGTTCGGGATGGAGGTCCAGTCGGCTATCGATGCGCCCAAGGTGGTGACGAAGCACTATCCAAGCATGTTCTATCCACACGAGGCTTTGCCCTTGCTCATGAACGTGAACCCGGGCATCCCAGAGGACGTGCTCAACGATTTGCGGGCGCGCGGACATAAGCTGAACGTACTCAAGGGGCGGTTCACCGACGCCACGACCATGATCATGTACAACCCAGAAACCGGAGTGATGTACGGCGGCGCCTCTCCAGCCCGGGACAAGCAGTACGTGATCGGTTGGTAAGGGAAGAATTGCCCCGAGGGCGGGAGCGGCCGCCCTCGGGGCCTCCCTTGCGGGGCGTCCGCGGCGTCCCGCGAGAAGGAGATCCTCATGCGATGGGGTCGTTGGATTTCCGTGCGAGCGTGCCTGGCGCTCTTGTCGCTCGCCACTCTCTTGGTGTCCATGGGATCCCTGGCGGTTCCGGCGCGGGCGAATCCCATCGTTCCGGCCAATCACTGGATGGTCACCGCGTCGCACCCCCTGGCTGCGAGGGTCGGGGAAATGATTCTCGAGCAAGGAGGGAACGCGGTGGACGCGGCCGTGGCGACGGCCGCCGCCATCGGCGTAGTCGAGCCCTGGTTTTCGAACATCCTCGGCGGCGGAACGTGGGCCCTCTTCTACAACGCGAAGGAGGGCCGGGTGCTGAACCTGGAGGCCGTAGGGCCGGCCCCCACGGGAGCGACGCCCGAGTTCTTCTCCAACCTCGACCTTCCCCCGTACGGTGTCCACCAGGCAAACATCCCCGCAGCCTTCGACGGCTGGACGCTCATCCTCGCGAAGTACGGCACCAAGAGCCTGAAAGAGGTCCTGGCGCCGGCCATCGGACTGGCCGAGAAAGGCTTCCCGGTCGGCAAGGATTTCGTGACCCAGTCGACCAACTCCCGTGATGAGATCGCCAAGTATCCCAGTTCCGCCCGGATCTACCTGCAAAACGGGCAGCCGTACAGGATCGGCGATCGTCTCGTGCAGAGGGACCTCGCCAACACCTACAAGCAACTGGTCCAGGTGGAGCAAGACAATCTGGGCCGCGGGCGGGAGCAGGCGATTCGCGCGGCGCGCGACTACTTCTATGCCGGGCCGATCATGAAGGCCTTGGTCAAGTTCTCGCAGGAAAACAAGGGACTCTTCACCGAACGGGATTTCGCCAAGGTCCAGGCGCGCTTCGTGGAGCCGATCCGGATTGCGTACCGGGGCCTCGACGTGTACCAGAACGCGCCCAACAGCCAGGGCATCACCATGCTCATGGCATTGAATATCCTGGAAGGGTACAACCTAAAAGAGATGGACCCTAAGAGCGCCGAAACGGTCCACCTGATTACGGAGGCCGTCAAACTGGCCTTTGCGGACCGGCACTGGTATGTCGGCGACCCCGACTTCGTTAAGGTGCCAGTGGACAGACTTCTCTCCAAGGACTACGCCGCGGCTCAGCGGAAGCGCATCGACATGCAGGCGGCCGCGGATTGGCCCATCCAGGGGGGGCTGGAGCAGTTCACGAAGAACACCACTACCATCCTGGTCAAGGACCAGGCCGGCAACGCACTTTCGATCACGACCAGCATCGGCAGCAACTGGGTTGTGATGGGAGACACGGGCATCGTGATCAACAACCGCATGCCCATGTTCGATGTCGGGGCCGGTCTCCCGAACCAGGTGCAGCCCGGCAAGAAGGTGCGGCACACCTCGAACCCGGCCATGGCGCTGAAGGACGGGAAGCCATTCCTGCTCTGGGCGTGCTCCGGCGTCGATACCCAGCCGCAGGTCCAGGTCCAAGGATTTGTCAACGTCGTGGACTTTGGGATGAACCCCCTGGATGCCGTGTCCGCCCCGCGTTACATTCAGCACTCGTTCCCGGTCACGCGGGTGAGGATCGCGAGCAACATCCTCGCTCTCGAGCGGGGGCGGTTCGCTCCGGACGTGGTGGAGAGCTTGAAGAAGAAAGGGCACAAGATCGGGGATCGGGCCATCTTCGGCAATATGAACATGGTCCTCCTCGACCCAGCGACGGGAAGCATCCTGGCCGGCGTCGACCCGCGACAGGAGGGCTACGCAGTGGGATGGTGACGTGCATCCTCCGCCCCGCGCCTGGGTGATGTTCGGGCAACGGGGCGATGCCGAGGGGCTTTGGGCGAAAAAGAGGAGGAGGAACGTTCATGCGAAGAATCAGAAAGTCCGCAATCTGCGTTGCAACGCTGGTCTGCGCGATCGCGTTGCTTTTCGGCGGCTCCGCCGACGCCAGGTACCGCCCTGTCGTGATGGGCACACACGGCATGGTGTCCAGCGGACATCCGCTCGTCTCCTTCATCGCCACGGAGGTCCTGAAGAAGGGTGGGAACGCCGCGGACGCGGGGATTACCGCCCTCTTCACGGCAATGGTGGTGGAGCACACCCACCACAGCCTCGGCGGGGAGTCGGCGATCCTCTACTACGCAGCCAAGGACAAGAAGGTCTACGCCATCAACGGCGTGGGTCCCGCGCCCAGGCTGGCCACCCGCGAATACTTCGAGAAATTGGGCTACATCCCCGACGAGGACAGCTTCCTCATCGCCCCCGTCCCGGGGACGCTGGACGGCGCGGTCGTGACCCTCGACAAGTTCGGCACCCTGAAGCTGGCGGACGCCATGCAGCCGGCGATCGAGTTGGCGGAGAAGGGCCACCCCATTGACCACATCATGGTCAAGTGGATCACCAACGCCAAGGCGATCCTCTCGAAGTGGCCAGGCTCCGTGAAGGTCTTCCTGCCGGGGGGAAATCCACCCAAGCCCGGCGACATCTTCGTGCAGCCGGAGTACGCCGCGACGCTGAAGAAAATCCGGGACGGAGAGACCCAGAACCTGTCGAGGGGGCGAAGTGCGGCCATGCAAGCGGCGCGCGACGTCTTTTACAAGGGGGAGATCGCCCGGGCGCTGGACAAGTTCTCTCAGGAAAACGGCGGCCTAATCCGATATGAGGATCTGGCCGGGTATCAGGCCAAGATCGAAGAGCCATGGAAAACGACCTACAAGGGCCACGAAGTGTATAGCTGCGGCTCCTGGACGCAGGGCCCTATGATGCTCCAGGTCATGAACCTGCTGGAGCCCCTCGACATGGCGAGCTTCAAGCACAACAGCCCCGAGTACATGCACGTGATCATCGAGGCTTTCAAGCTTGCCTACATGGATCGCCACAACTTCTATGGGGATCCCTACATGGTCAAGGTGCCGGCCAAGGGATTGGTGTCTAAGGCGTACGCCGAGGAGCGGCGCAAGCTCATTGACCGCGCCAAGGCTGCCATGGACGTCCCGGCCGGGGACCCCTGGAAGTACGAGGGGAGCGCTAGTCGGCCAGCTAATCTGGGCCCGGTCTTGGCGCGCGCATCCGCGGCCACGGAGGAGCGGGAGCCGCGCGGCGACACCACCTCCTTGGTGGTCATCGACAAAGACGGGAATATGTTCTCGACCACGTCGAGCAACAACATGGGGGTTCGGCGGAGTGGGGTAACACCCACGGGACTCGGGTTTGTCCTGAGCGGTCGGCTGCGTCAGTTCTCCCTGGATCCGCAGAATCCCAACGTCATCGCGCCGGGGAAGATTCCTCGCATCACTCCCACGCCCCACATGGCCCTGAAGGACGGGAAGCCCTTCATGGCCTGGACCACGCCGGGTGAGGACGTCCAGACCCAGGCTAACCTCCAGGTGTTCTTCAACGTCGTGCACTTCGGGATGGATCTCCAGACGGCGGTGGAGGTGCCGCGATTCCGCTCTCTCCACGGCCCGGCGCCGCAATTCCCACAGGAGATGCTGCCGGGCCAGGTGCGGGCAGAGCCGCGCATTGCGCCGGAGTCCGTCCAGGCCTTGGAGGGCATCGGTCACAAAATCAAGACGGAACCGGATTGGGCCGAGCCGAGCGGGGGCATGGTCATCATCGTGCGTGACGACAAGACGGGCGTTCTCGCCGCCGGGGCGGACCCGCGGCGAAGCTGCTACGCCGTCGGGTGGTAGGGGACCGGGGGTCTGCGCGCAGGCGTATTGTGTAACGACTCCCTGAGTACCGGTAAGCGAGAAGAGAGGTGATGCGGGCGGCGTTGCAAGTCGCTACGGGACCGCGGACGTGTCGGAAGGCATAGTGGCGTGAAAGGTCAAACGGTCTAATTCACAGCGAGGTGTCAGCATGCGCCAATGGTGGAGACTGAGGAAGGCAATCGTCGTGACGTGCGCCGTGCTCCTGATCGTCGGCGCCATCGCAACCGCAGCGTCGGCGGCTTACAAGCACAACAGCTACAAACCCATGCTCATGGGCAAGGAGTGGATGGCAGTTGCCGGCGAACCCCTGGCGGCGATGGCCGGGGCCAAGGTCTTTGTGAAGGGTGGGAACGCGGTGGATGCGGCCGCAGCTATCTTGGCCGCCACGTGCGTATTGCACGACTCCCTGTCCTTCGGCGGAGAGAACCAAGCGCTGATCTTTGATCCCAACCGGAACAAGGTCTTCGGGATAAACGGGCTGGGCATCGCTCCCACCGGCGCCACGCCGGAATTCTTCATCAACAAGGGCATGGCCTTCCCGCCGGCCTACGGCCCGCTGGCGGCCGTCACGCCCGGGACCCCTGGGAGTCTCATCCAGATGGTGGCCGAGTTCGGGACGATGAGCCTGAAGGATGTGCTGCAGCCGGCCATCGATCTGGCCGACGGCTATCCTATCGAGGAGCAAACGGCAGAGATCTACGCCGATAACAAGGGGGAAGTCGAGAAGTGGAAGTACTCGAAGGAGGTCTACTTGCCAGGCGGCAGGGCGCCGAAGCGCGGAGAGATTTTTGTCCAGCGCGACCTGGCCAATACCCTCCGCAAGATGGTGGCGGCGGAACAGGAGGCTCTGGCGGGTGGGAAGAGCCGCAAGGAGGCCCTCCAAGCGGCGCACGACCGGTTCTACAAGGGGGATATCGCCCTCGAGTTCGTCCGCGGCAGCAAAGAAGGCGGCGGCCTGATCACCATGGAGGACATGGCCAATACCAAGCTCCTCGTCGAGGACCCTGTGAAGGTCAATTATAGGGGATTCGACGTCTACAAGCTGACAGTGTGGACACAAGGACCGGTGCTCCTCCAGGCTCTCAACATCCTGGAGAACTTCGACCTGAAGGCCATGGGCCATAACAGCCCACAGTACATGCACACCATCTACCAGGCCATGAACATGGCCTACGCCGACCGGGACTTCTACTATGGCGATCCGTACAACCCGCCGGAGGAACCGGTGAAGGGTCTGCTGTCCAAAGAGTACGCGAAAGAGCGGGCGAAGCTGATCGATCCCAACAATAACAACCCGAAGGCAGGCCCCGGAGATCCGTACCCGTTCCAGGGCGGAACCAATCCCTTCAAGGATCTCCTGACGCAGTGGCAGGGTAGCGCGGAGACCCTGGTGGCCGAGAACGTCCCCGAGTTAAAGGGCGGCACGACCACCCTCCAGACGGCCGACAGCAAGGGTTGGGTGGTCTCGGTGACCCCGAGCGGGGGATGGCCCCCCGCTTACATCGCCGGCCGGACGGGGATCGGCATGAGCCAGCGGATGCAGAGCTTCGTCCTTGAAAAGAAGCTAAACCCCTACAACGTCTTGGAGCCGGGGAAGCGGCCCCGGGTGACCCTGACTCCGTCATTGGCGCTGAAGGATGGGAAGCCATTTCTCTCATTCAGTTTGCCCGGCGGGGACATCCAGGATCAGTTCCTGCTTCAGCTGTTCTTGAACGTAGTCGAGTTCGGCATGGACGCCCAGCAGGCCGCCGAGGCACCGAAGTTCGAGAGCTTCCAGATGCAGAGCTCGTTCAGCACCCACGAGATCCAGCCGGGGCGGCTGGTGCTGGACGCTCGGATCCCGAAAGCAACCTTCGATGCAATGGCAGCCAAGGGCTACAAGGTCGAGTACTCGAAGAGCGGCGTGAACGGCGAGCACGGCGGCGCCGTCACGGCCATTGCGTTCGATCAGGAGAACGGAACATTCATGGGCGCGACGGGTCTTCCCGATCCGGCTTGGGGCGGACCGCGCTACGGTATTGCTTGGTAGCCTGATACTTGCTCGCAGGGGTGGAACTCCGCCGGCCTGGCGCGTGGGCGACGGGCCGGTGGAGACACCCCAAAGAGGTGATGCCCACGCTTGAGCGTCAGAGGCGGACGGGTCGATTTCTTCGGCTTTCCAACCTCACGGACGAGGGGGGAGGAGGCAGCGAGATGAAGCTACGGATCAGGCTGAATGCCCTGGCGGCAGCGCTGGCATTGGCGACGGTGGCTGCCCTTTCGGTTTCCGCCTGGGCCGATGTGTATCCGGGGTCGATCTTCGATCTCAGCTATCGCCACACGACATATAAACCCATCCTGCACGGCAAGAACTGGATGGCCGTCACGGGCGAGCCACTGTCGGCCGTGGTCGGCGGAATGATCTTTCAGAAGGGCGGAAACGCGGTGGATGCGGCTGCCGCCATGCTGGCGGCAGTGTGTGTCCTAAACGACTCGGTGTCCTTCGGAGGCGAGGTACCGATTCTCGTTTACGATCCCGGAAAGAAGAAGGTCTTGGCAATCAATGGACAGGGCATAGCTCCGACCGGGGCCACCCCAGAGTTCTTCCGGAGCAAGGGTCTTGAGTTTCCGCCTGGCCTCGGCCCGCTGGCTGCCACGACTCCCGGTATCCCCGGCGCCTTGATCGTTATGCTGGCCGAGTTCGGGACCATGAGCCTGAAGGATGTCCTTCGGCCCGCAATCGAACTTGCGGAAGGCTATCCGATCGAACTGCAAACCGCCGCAATCTATGGCGAGTACAAGGCGCAGTTCGAGAAATGGAAGTATTCCAAAGAGATCTTCCTGCCGGGCGGCAAGCCTCCAGAGCCAGGCCAGGTGTTCGTCCAGAAGGACCTGGCGGATATGTTCCGGAAGCTCGTGGAGGCCGAGCAGAAGGCCCTCAAGGCCGGTAAGGGGCGCAAGGCGGCTCTCATGGCGGCGAAGGACCGCTTCTACAAGGGAGACATCGCGAAGGAGTTCGTGGGGGGGAGCCAGGAGTACGGCGGGACGCACACGCTGGAGGACCTGGCTAATACCGACATCAAGGTCGAAGAACCCCTGCACGTCAGCTACCGCGGCGTCGACGTCTACAAGTGCAACACCTGGACGCAGGGGCCGACCCTCCTCCAGACCCTGAACATCCTGGAGGGCATCGACCTCAAGGCCCTGAAGCACAACAGCCCGGAGTACATCCACACGGTCTACCAGGCCCTCAACCTGGCGTTCGGCGACCGCGACTTCTACTATGGTGACCCGGCGGTCCCGCCCGAGGAGCCGATCAAGGGTCTCCTTTCCAAGGAGTACGCAGCCGAGCGGCGGAAGCTGATCAATCCGGAAAAGAATATTCCAACGATCGGACCGGGCGACCCCTACCCGTTCCAGGGGGGAATTAATCCTTTCCTGAACATCCTCAAGGAGAACCAGGAGATTCGAGAAAAGTCGGCGAGTCTCGAGCTGCCGGGTTTGGGAGAGCGCCAAACCATTCAGGGCACTACCTCCATCGTCTCTGCCGACAAGAAGGGGTGGGTGGTGTCCATGACCCCGAGTGGTGGTTGGCCGCCTTCCTTCATCGCTGGGCGAACGGGCGTCGGGATGAGCACGCGGATGCAGCAATTCGTCCTCGACCCGAACATGAACCCCTTCAACGTGGTCCAGCCTGGAAAGCGCCCGCGCATCACGATCAGCCCAAGCTTGGCCATGAAAGATGGCAAGCCCTACCTGGCTTTCTCGCTGCCGGGCGGTGACGTCCAGGAGCAGATGCTTCTGCAGTTCTTCCTTAACGTGGTCGAGTTCGGGATGGACGTGCAGGAAGCCAGCGAGGCGCCGAAGTTCGAGAGCTTCCAGATGCAGGGCTCATTCGGATTGCACCCGATCTTCCCGGGCCGGATCTCCCTGGACAACCGCATTGCGAAGGAGGTGTCCGACGCCCTGGGCACCAAAGGCTATAAGCCCATCTATTGGAAGGGCGGAGTGAGGGGTGAACACGGGGGAGCCCTTACGACCCTGGGGATCAACCAGAAGCATGGAACCCTCGAGGGTGGGCAGGGCATCCCGGATGGCCAGTGGTCTGGGGTGCGCTACGGCATTGCTTGGTAAGAGAGATCGGTTGGCATCACGCCGGAGCCTCCGGGTTCATAGAAGCCCGGGGGTTCCCGGCTCCATCTGAGCCCGTCGGGGGGGCGGGCCGCGGGGCGTGCCCTGCTGCGATCCAGCAGTTAGGCCCATGGAAGGAGGATGAGATGCCCTTGAAGACACTCGGACGTCGTTTGACAGTCTGCACCGTGGTGGCATTGCTGGTTACCGTCACGATTCTCTCCGGCTCCGCCTACGCCCAGAAGGTTCCGGCCGGCGTCTCGGCGGAGTTGCCGGTGGCCATGACCTGCCCGGGGCAGGCGCCCGAAGGACAGTTGGTGAAGCTGATCTTCGGCCGGCTCAAGACCCCCATCAAGTACGACCCCTTCATGGAGCCCAAGGAAGTGAGCGGCAGCAAGACGCTCATCATCATCCTGGGGGGGAGCGGCAAGGGGCTGGGTTCGGCCGGCGTGAATCTGCAAGATGAAATGAAGCGGGCCGAAGCGCTCGTCGCCGAGGCCAACAAGCAGAAGATTAAACTGGTGGGCATTCACAGCGGCGGCGAGGATCGCCGCGGCGAGGTCTCCACCAAGCTGATCGATCTTGTTGCCCCGAAGATGAGCTATCTCATCGTGCGCGAGGACGGAAACAAGGACGGCCTGTTCACGAAGCTATCGAGCGAGCGCAAGATCCCGCTCACTCTGATCAAGGGCACCCAGGAACTCTCGGACGTTTTCAAGGAGCTGTTCAGCATCAAGTAGCTGCGACGAGCGGCACTTTATTGAACATGTTCACGTCAACCTGGCACCGGCTGGATGCGGCGATGGCCTCGCCTGCCGGGCCCAGCGGCCTCCTAGCGTCGCGATACAGCGCTCTTGGATGACGGGAGGCAGAGACTACCATCATGCCACGATTCGAGTCCGCATTTGCTCAAACTTCGATGCTGCTCTTGGTCATGGGGGCAGTCATCGGAGTGTGTTACTCCGTTCCGCGGCTCCGGAAGCAGCTCCCGGACGGGATGATCCTGCTCTTGGCGGGCATCGTCGCCACGTTGGTGGACGGCTGGGGGTTGGCCATCCGCCACTGGGTGGAGGGCTCTTTTTATTTCTTCTACCTCATCATGACGATCGCCAGCGGCATGGTCATGGTGGACATCTTCAAGGAGTCCGGCCTCCTGGCCAGGCTGACCCGGACCCTCATTGAGAAATTCTACAACTACCCGAGTGTCCTGCTCGCCTTCCTCATGGTGATCATCATGTTCCCGGGGATGGTGACCGGCTCGGCCCCGGCGTGCGTCCTGACCACAGGGGTCATGATCGCCCCTATCCTAATGCGGATGGGGATCCCCAAGATCGAGACGGCCGCCATCCTCGCCATGGGCTCCATCGCCGGCCAGCAGGCTCCGCCGGTCAACGTCCCGATCATGATCATCTGCACCAGCGTCTTCATGCCCTACGAGGGATTCGTGGCGCCGCTCGCGCTCCTGAACTTTTCCGTGGGCGTCTTCTCGATTCTCCTCATCGGACGCCGCTTCGTCACGGTGGAGCGCCTGAAGGAGATCGCCGCCGAGCCCGCCGAGCCCGACCTGCCGCCGGGAAGCTTCAAGCTTTACTCCCCCCTCGTTTTCCTCGTCGCCATCCTGAGCGCTCCCCGGCTCATCCCCGGCTGGCCGGACATGAGCACTCCGCTGCCGTTCCTGCTGACGGCCATCCTTGGGCTCTTCACCGGCCGCCGCCTGAATTTTTTCACTTCCTCGAAGAAGACCTTCGACCACGCCACGGGGATGATCGTCCTCTTCACCGGGATCGGGGTCTTGATCCAGTCGATGGCACTGACGGGCGTCCGAGGCCTCATCGCCACCATCACGGTCAGCCTCCCACGGGTGGTGCTGTTCACCGGGTTCACCATCGTCGGGAGCCTTCTCCCCGGGGTCCTCGTGACCTTCGGGACGTCGGCGGTCATCGGCCCGCCCTACATCCTGGCCCTCCAGGATCTCAACTCGATCATGCTGTCCTGTGGCGCAGCCTTGATTATGGGCCTCGGCTGTCTTGTGCCCCCCACGGGAATCGGCGGCCTCTTTGCCATGCGGGTGGTGGGCGAGACGAAGTACGGGCCCATCTTCAAGAAGTGCATCGTGCCGGCGGCATTTGCCCTGGTGCTGGCCCTGCTGTTCATGATCTACGCCAACGAAATCGGCAGGATCCCCGGCCTGCGCTACGTGCCGACGAAGGGGACGTACTGAGCCGCGGGCGATGCGGGTCCGTGAGAAAGGACGACGCCTATGAACATTTACAGTCTGATCACCGCGTTCTACTACGTTATCGTATTATATTTTGCGGTGATGCTATTCTGGCAGCTCATCACCCAGAAGCAGCTTTCGATGCAGATCGCCATAGCCATCGCGCTGATCCCCTTCATCTTGCGGCTGCTGTACATCAAATAGGGGGAGGATGGACCCGTGGAACGACAGACAGTGCTGCGCGGCATTCTCGTCCTGCTGCTGGTCGTCGCCGTCGCCACCCCGGCAGCCCTGGCCTTCATCCGGCAGCGGCAGCCGGACTTGATCCTCAAGGGCCCCGGCGTCACCCGGGTTGGAAAGCTGAGCGAGTATTTCGACGGCATCAAGGGGACAGCCAACGATCCCGACTACTATCTCTTTGAGGGGCCGGAGAAGGGCGGCACAATGATCGTCTGGGGCGGGACTCACCCGGTGGAACCCGCCGGCTACCTGGCCCCCATTCTCATGATCGAGAACATGAAGGTGACCCGGGGCCGGCTCTTTCTCATCCCGCAGATCAATATCAGCAGCTTCGGGAACACCAAGATCGGCATCGGGGACGTGGACAGTTTCACCATTCCGACGCCGTTCGGCAGTCGGAAGTTCCGGTTCGGCGGGCGGGGGACGAATCCCATCGACCAATGGCCCGATCCGGACGTCTACACGAATCCCATCACCGGCCAGTCTCTCGCCGGCGACGAGTCCCGCAACTTCAACCGCGTCCACCCGGGCCATCCACGGGGGTACCTGACCGAGCGACTGTCGTACGCCCTGATGCAAATGATCCGGAACGAAAAGGCGGACGTCACGATCGACCTGCACGAGGCGCCGCCCGACCGGCCGTTGGTGAATGCCTTCGCCGTCCATGAGCGGGCCGTGGATCTAGCCTCACTGGCCATCCTGAACCTGGAGGCCCAAGGAATCAAGGTCCGCCTGGAGATGTCCCCGAAGTTCCTGCGCGGCCTCTCCCACCGGGAGGTCGGGGACCACACCCAGGCCATGGCCATCCTCATGGAGGCTTTCAGCCCATACCATGGGCCTCTCCGAGGACGGGCGGACGAGGCCCACCTTCTGACCGCGAAAGATTCCTTCCTGGTCCTGGCCTCCAAGATGGGTCGGACGAGTGTCAAGGTTCCGCCGGAGGGAGTCCCCATCGACGTCCGCGTCGCACGCCACGTTACCTCCATCGTCGAGGTAGCGAATGCGCTCACGGAACTCACACCGGAGCGGGGGATCAAAATTGAGGGTGCTCCCCCATATGAGGGCATGGTGAAGAACGGGATCGGTGCCTACCTCAAGCAGCCGCCCGTGGGGAATCAGCGGAACTGAGGCGGCTATCCGGGAGGCGTCGGACGCAGCCCGGTCCGCGTGAGGCGCGAAGAGCCCTGAGACCGCCGCCGGTCTTGGGGCTCTTCGTTTGTGGACACAGCGACGCCGCACGCCCCTGCTGCCGGCTCTTACCCGGTTTGGGGCGCGCATCCCGGAACCTGTTCAGTCCCCCAGAGCGACACCTTCGCGACGGGAATCCGCGCCCCCGGCCAGGCCCGACACCGTCACGGCGATCGCGTGCAGGCCGCTTTCGAGAGGGATGACCGATACCTCATGGCCCTTCGTTTCCAGGTCGCCCTGGAGGTTCTCGATTGCGGAGTTCTCCTCTAGCTCGGTTGCGCCGCCCCGGTTTCCCATGTTCGGGAGGTCGATGGCACGCTGGATGTCCAGGCCCCAGTCGAGAATGCCCACGAGTGTTTTCGCCACGTAGTTAATGATGGCGCTCCCGCCGGCCGATCCCAGCACCAGCATCAAGCGACCGTCCTTGCGCAGCACGACCACGGGTGCCATGGAGCTCCGCGGTCGCTTGCCCGGCTCCGGGCGATTGGCCACTAGCCTCCCTCTATTCCCGGACGTGAACGAGAAATCCGTGAGCTGGTTGTTCAGGAAGAAGCCGCGCACCATGAGGCGCGAGCCGAAGGCGGCTTCGATCGTGGTGGTCATGGAGACGGCGTTGCCGGCAGCGTCCACCACAGCGATGTGGCTCGTCGAGGGAAATTCCGGCGCGGTCTCGCGTCCCCACCATCGCGCCGAGGTGCGCGGGGGCTGCCCGGGACTCGCCTGCCCCATGGTTTTGTCCAGCCGGATGAGCTCCGCCCGGCCCTTCAGGTAGGCGGGATCGAGTAACCCTCTCGTTGGCACAGGCACGAAGTCGGCGTCAGCCATGTAGAGCTCACGATCGGCATAGGCGAGCCGCCCAGCCTCCGAGAAGAGGTGCAGCGCCTGGACGGAGCCGGAGTGCATCGTCCCGAGCTCGAAGTGCTGGAGAATCCCGAGAATTTGGAGGACCGTGATGCCACCCGAACTGGGTGGTCCCATGCTGCAGATCGTGTAGCCCCGGTACCGGCCACAAACGGGTGGGCGCTCCTTCGCGCGGTAACCGGCGAGATCGGCCTCCCTCATGCGCCCGGCATTCGCCTGCGCATGTCGCACCGCAGCCACGATGTCCCGGGCGATGTCTCCATTGTAGAACACGTCCGCCCCGCCCTGTGCGATCGCCCGGAGGGTGTCCGCGTACGCCTGGTTGACCATGCGCGCGCCCGCAGGCTTGAGCGTTCCGTCGGGTTCGTAGAAGTAGTCCAAGGCGTGCTCCGATTGGCGGAGATCCGTCGCGGAGGCGAGCTGTCTGTGCAGTCGGGGTGACATGGGGAAACCGGTCTCCGCCAGGGTGATCGCCGGCACGAAGAGCCGAGCCCAGGGCAGTCTGCCATGCACTCGGTGCGCCATCTGCAGCATACGGAGGATTCCAGGGACGCCGACCGACTGGCCACCCATGATGGCATTCCGGAAGGCGAGCGGTTTGCCGTCGGGAGCGAGGAAATGGGACGTCCTGGCTGCCGCAGGCGCCACCTCCCGACCGTCATAGGTCCGAACTTTCCGATCCACGGCGGAATAGTGGACGAGGAACCCGCCACCGCCGATGCCGGAAGCTTGAGGCTCGACGAGCCCGAGGACCATCTGGAGGGCGATGGCCGCGTCCACGGCGCTCCCGCCGTCACGCAGGACGGCCAACCCCGCCTGGGCGGCTCGAGGGTTCGCCGCCGCGACCATGTGTTTGGTCGCCCCGACGACCGGGCGGGGACTCGCCGGCTCCGCCCGCACGGCACTTGCGCACAAAAGGACGGCGAGAACGAGGAGTAATTTCGCGACGCGCGCCTGTGCCCCGCTGGACCGACTCCGCGTCATGTTCGGCAATTCCTCCTGTTGTGCATTGCATCCCGCGTCGTGGCTCTGGCGCATGAAACGGCTTCCTCCGTGGGGCCAGCTCGTGTTCCTGTCCTTAGAATAGCTCCTGCTGACTTGGGCGGCAATGCGCGGACACCGCACGGCAGTCGCATCCCACTTTGCCGGCGGTCCGCGCCGCCGACGGGGCTTTCCGCTTGACAAGGCGAAAGGCTTCCCCGATAGTGCCCTTGGCAGCCGGCGCGGAGGGAAGCGAAACGATGTTGCGAGAATCTCGGCAACTCGCCCATGTTGTGACGGGAGACCGAACGGCAGAGGGCGGCCTCGCCTCTTCTGCTGCGCGCGATGCCGTCCGTGCGTTTCCCGCCGGGGGAGGGGCATAGGCTCCGCCGGGCCGTCACCTGTGGAGGGAGCAAGCCCTAAGGTCGGCGACTTTAGGGCTTTTGTTTTGGGGACGTCTTTGGGTTCTCTTGGATGCATTAATCGCGGACGCCGCTGACATGGATCCCCAGATCTTCCACCTCTTTGAGACCTTCCGTCGCGCCGGCCAGGAGCTGTACCTGGTGGGCGGCGCGGTGCGCGATCATTTGTTGGGGGCGCCGCTCGAAACGCTCGGCGACCTGGATTTCGCCACCAGCGCCGCGCCTGCCGATAGCGCGCGCATCCTTCGCGCGGCCAAGCTGCAGGTGTTCACCGTGGGGAGCCGCTTCGGAACCGTGGGGACCATCATCGACGCCGGCAGGCTGCGCCGCGAGATCCAGATCACGACCTACCGGGGGGAGGTGTATTCCAACGGAAGCCGAAAGCCCCGGGTCACCTTCGGCACGGATCTGGAGTCGGACCTGGCGCGGCGCGACTTCTCGATCAACGCCATGGCGATGACGGCCGATCGCAGCCTGATCGATCCTTTCGGCGGCGAGCGGGACCTCCGGCAGCACACCCTGCGGACCGTGGGCGACCCCCGCATCATATTCCGGGAAGATCCTCTGCGAACGCTCCGCGCAGCGCGCTTCATTGCGACGTTGGCGATGCGACCGGAGCCCGATCTCGCTGAGGTTGTTCGAGAGCTGGCGGGCGAGATTCTGACGGTGAGCCGCGAGCGGTGGCTCCTGGAGATGAACAAGATCCTGGTCGGCGCCGCCGCGGCGGACGGCCTCACGTTTCTCGCGGACACTGGCATTCTCGCCCACCTGTGGCCGGCGGGGCAGGCCATGGTGGAATTCCGGGCCGACCAGGGCCGGTATCACCACAAGGCCCTCTGGCCGCACACGCTGGGTGTGCTGAGTCAGGCACCCGCGCGGGTGGTTGTGCGCTGGGCGGCGCTCCTTCACGACGCGGGCAAGGTGACGACCCGGTCCGTGGACGGCACGGGCGATGTGCACTTCTACGGGCACGAGTCGGTGGCGGCCGGCATCGTGGACGAGGCCGCCCGCCGGTTTCGTTTCGACCGGGCGCTGCATCAGCGCGTCCGGACCCTCGTGCTGCTCCACCAGCGGCCGGCGCTCTATGACGGCACCTGGTCCGACGGGGCTGTACGGCGTCTGATCCGGGACGCGGGGGAGGTGCTGGAAGATCTCCTGGACCTCAGTCGAGCCGACGTGACCTCTCATCGGCCCGGCGTCCGCGAGGGCGTGCTGGTTCGGCTGGCCGAACTCCACGCTCGTACGGCGGAAATTATCCGCAAAGACGGCCAGGCACCTCTCTTGCCCAAGGGTGTTGGCCAAGCCATCATCGAGCACTTCGGCATCGCCGCCGGACCCCGTGTCGGTGAACTGAAGGAGCGACTGGAGCAAGCGGTGCTCGACGGCGCGCTCCCCCGCGACGGGACCCCAGGGGAATACCTAGCTTACCTGGAGCAGCACCCTGGATAGCTCGGTTCACGCGAACGCGAACCGCTGCCCGAGTCCGCGCTCGACCGCCCGCCGGTACGCGCCGTGGCGCCAGTCGAGGCCGATCCTGATCCTGTGACTGCCGTAGAGTCTGCTGAGTGGGGGAGCCGCCTGCGCCCCGGTGCAACGGTTTATGCTGAGGGCGCCGTCCATAGAAAGGCAAAGGGGCCGCCCGCAGGCGGCCCCTAGATTCCTCCAAGCCCCGCTGTTCTCAGTCCAGCTTGGCGCCGACATCCTGCACGACCTTGCGCCAGCTGACGATGTCCTCCTCGTTGATCTTCCTGAACTCCTCCGGAGTCGACCACATCGGCGTGATGCCCAGGTCGTTCAATCGCTTCTGGAACTCAGGCGCCGAGACGATCTTCACCACCTCTTGGTTCAAACGGCGCAGAATCGGGTCCGGCAAATTCGCGGGCGCGAACAGGCCGTACCACGTCGTGCTCTCGTAGCCGGGAAGGTTGCAGGCTTTCTCAACCGTGGGAAGGTCGGGTAGGGCGGCGATCGGCTTCCGCGTGGTCACGGCGAGGGCCTTGAAGGTCCCCTGCTTGATGGGGCCCATGACCGTCAGCGACTGGTGCCACATGACCTGGGTTTCACCCGACATCATGGCGTTCATGGCCGGGGGGGTCCCGCGATACGGGATGTGGTCGATCTGCAGGCCGGACATCTTGGTGAAGATGGCCCCGGCCAGGTGCGTGGAGGCGCCGTTGCCGGTGGAGGCGTACTTCAACTCTCCCGGCTTCTCCTTGGCCAGCTTCATCACGTCGGCACACGAATTCACGTTGGGCATGATCTTCGGGTTGACGATCATGATGTTCGGGACATCGCCCAGGATGCTGATGTGGGAGAAGTCCTTGATCACGTCGAAGGGGAGCTTGCCGTACAAGGTGACGTTGATGGCGTGCGTGCCGGCGGTGCCGAAGTAGAGGGTGTATCCGTCCGGACGGGCGCGGGCCACGAACTCGCTGCCCACGTTGCCGCCGGCTCCGGACTTGTTGTCCACGATCACGGACACTCCGAGCGCCTTGGACAAGGGCTCGGCCAGCATGCGGCTGTAAATGTCGGTGCCGGCCCCGGTGGGGAAGCCGCCCACGATGGTGATCGTGCGGCTCGGCCACTTCTCCTGCGCCGCCGCCGAGAAGCCGACCAGCAGGACCAGGGTGGCCACAATAACGATGCGTCCTGTCATTCGCATTGCTTCCTCCTCCCTCCGCGAACTGCGGGTATTCAACTGTTGTCCGAGCAACTCACTCCTGGAAGGCATCCTGCCGGACCTTCTTCACGGTGGGCAGGAGCACGATGAGCAGCAGCAGCGCCGAAACGGCCAGCAGCGAGGCCGAGATCGGGCGCCTGATGAACACCGAGGCGTCCCCCCGCGACACGGCGAGCGCCCGGCGAAGGTTCTCCTCCATCAGCGGTCCCAGGACGAAACCCAACAGCATGGGCGCAGGCTCGAACCCGAACTTCAAGAGAGCATAGCCCAGGATCCCGAAAAGCGCCATCAGGCCGACCTCCAGCGCCGACCCGTTCAACGAATACACGCCGATGCAGCACAACAGCAGGATGATGGGGTGCAGCAGGCGGTACGGAATGCGAAGCATCTGCACCCAGAGACCGATCAGGGGCAGATTGATCACCAGCAGCATCAGGTTGCCTATCCACATGCTCGCGACCAGACCCCAGAAAAGCTGCGGCTGCTCGGACACGATGCGCGGGCCGGGCACCACCCCGAAGATACTCATCGCGCCGACCAGGAGGGCCATCAAAGCGTTGGAGGGGATGCCCAGCGTCAACATGGGAATGAAGCTCGTCTGCGCCCCCGCATTGTTGGCGCTCTCCGGGCCCGCCACGCCTTCGATTGCTCCCTTCCCGAACTGCTCCGGGTGCCGCGACACCTTCTTCTCCAGCGCATAGGCGGTGAACGAGGAGAGAATCGCCCCCCCGCCCGGAAGGACTCCCAGGAGGCTTCCGAGGACGGTCCCGCGGAGGGCGGCGGGCGCGGCGCGCCGCAGCTCCTCGCGCGTGGGCCACAGCCGTCCCACGACTGCGGCCAGGCGCGGCATAGCGCTCCGCTCCAGGTTCATCAGGATGTCGGCGACGCCGAAGAGACCCATCGCCAGCGTGACGAACCCGATCCCATCCGACAATTCGCCGATGCCGAAGGTGTAGCGCTGCCGGCCGGTGGTGAGGTCGGTGCCGACCTGTCCCAACAGCAGGCCCAGGAGGATCATTCCCAGCGCCTTGATGACGCTTCCGTGGGCCAGCACGACGGCGCCGATCAGCCCCAGCACCATCAAACTGAAGTAATCCGGCGCCTGGAACAGCGTGCCCAGCCGGGCGAGGGGCGGACTGGCCACCGCGATCAGGAGGGTGGATATGGAACCGGCAAAAAAGCTGCCCAGCGCCGCCACGGCGAGCGCCGCCCCGCCCCGCCCCTTCTTGGCCATCTGGTGGCCGTCGAGGCACGTTACGATCGCCGATGTTTCGCCCGGGAGGTTGACCAGTATCGAGGTGGTGGAGCCGCCATACTGGGCCCCGTAGTAGATGCCCGCCAACATGATCAGTGCCGTCACCGGCGGAAACTGGAAGGTGATGGGGAGCAGCATCGAGATCGCGCCGAGCGGCCCGATGCCGGGGAGCACGCCGATCAGCGTGCCCAAGAGCGTGCCGATGAAACAGAAGAGCAGGTTGACGGGGCTGACGGCGACGCCGAAGCCGAGTGCGAGGTTTCCGAGAAGCTCCACGGTGGTCGCCCCTCACCGACCCCAGAGCGGCAGGGGCAGATTCAACACCCGGACGAACAACACGGCCGTGCAGATCGCCATGATCGCTGCCAGCGCTCCGACCTCGGCCGCCCGCGCGTCGCGCCCTCCGATCGCACCCAGGACCACTACTGCCACTGTCGCCGCAATCAAACCGGCACGATCGATGAGGAGCTCAAACGCCACGACGGCCGTGGTGATCAGCACCAACGGACGCCAGACAATGCGCGTGGCGGTCTCGGCGTCCGCCGCCGCGGCCCCCTGTGCGGCGGTCGCGCCGCCAAGGACGACCAACAGCCAGGAGAGGACTCTTGGAAAGAATCCGGGCCCCATACGCAGCGGCGTCCCCATGTCGAGGGAGGCGCCGAGAACGAGACCGAGGACCCCGAAGGCCACCAGCAACAAGCCGCCGAGGACGTCTTTGCGTCGAAGGACGTTGAACATCTGCGTGTCCCACCACGGTGTGGCCGGGACCGTAACACTGCGAGGTAGGCCTGTCAAGCAAACCCAGAATGTCGCCTTGACGCCGCGCGACCGGTCCTGGTAGCTTCATGCACACCATGGCTACGGACCGACCATCATACGTCACCGCCGACGGGCCCATTGCGGAGACCTTGGCCCGCTTCGCCGTGAACCTTAGGGTGGGCGACGTGCCCCTCGCGGTCGTCGCGAGCGCCAAGCTCTGTCTGCTGGATTTCGTGGGCGTCACACTGGCCGGAACTCAAGAGGCTCCGGCGCGCGCAATCGTCGACTTCGTGCGGGCGTACGGCGGCGTGGCCGAGGCGAGCGTTTGGGGCTGTGCCTTCGAGGCCCCGGCGGCACTCGCCGCTCTCGCCAACGGTTCGGTCGGGCATCACCTGGAATTGGATGATGGCCATATCTTGGGCCACGTCCATCCTGGGGCAACCGTCATTCCGGCCGCCTTCGCGCTGGCGGAGCGTCGCCGGGCAAGCGGCCGGGACCTTCTGACGGCGATCATAGCCGGGTACGAGGTCCTGATCCGCGTGGGGCGCGCCATGGCGGCCTCCGCCATGTACGATCGCGGCTACCACGGACCGGGACTCTTCGGCGCGTTCGGCGCCGCCGCAGCCGCCGCAGCCATGCTCCGGCTCGACGAGGAACAGGCGACTCGCGCCGTGGGCAACTGCTGTCTGGCCCCCGCCGCTACGTTCCAGGCGTTCAGCGAAGGCGCGAGCGTCAAAGATCTGTACTGCGGCTGGCCGGCGATGGTGGGGACGATGGCGGCGCAACTGGCGGCAGGCGGGATCGGCGGGCCGCGCCGGCTTTTCGAAGGGAAGCTCGGCTTTTCCCGCGCCGTTGCGGATCGCTCCGACTTGGCCGGCATGACGGCCGACCTGGGGCGCGCCTGGCTCCTGCCCACGGTGTACGTCAAGCGGCACTCGGCGTGCAGCTTCGCCCACACCATGATCGACGCCGTGCTCAGCCTGAGCTCGGGCGGCGCGATCCCGCTCGAGGCTGTCGAGCAGCTGACCGTCCGCACGCATCGCTTCGCCGCGGACCTCGACGACTCGAACCCGCGGACGCTCACGGCGGCCAAGTCTAGCCTGCCCTTCTGTGCCGCTTTGGCGCTCGTCAGGGGGCACGCCCTGCTGACCGATTTTACTGCGGACGCCCTGGCGGACGACACGGTGCGGCGGCTGGCTTCGCGCACGAAGATCCTGTTGGACCCGACGCTCGACGCGCGGCATGCGGCCCGCGAGGACCGTCGGCCGGTCCGCGTCGAGGTTGCCCTCGACGATGGGCGGTGCTTGGCTGCCGAGCGGGATGTGGCTCGCGGCTGGCCGGAGGACCCACTCGAGCCGCAGGATATCGCCGAGAAGTTTCGGGCCCTGGTCGAGCCGGCGTATGGTCCGCGCGCGGTCCGCAGCCTGCTCGATGCGCTCGCGTCCCTCGAGGACCTCGACGACGTGAAGGTTCTCGGACGCGCGCTGGCGGAAGCCGCACCTGCCTGATGCCGTCAGCGCCTGCAACGCGCACGGGTATGACTATTTTCCACGGAGGGGTGCCTCATGGGCCAGATCATCACGTTTCCGTCTGGCGGCTATAGGTACATCAAGGGGGTGTTTCAGTACTCGGCTGGGGTCGCGGCCGACCCGGGCTTCGAGATCGAGCGGGCGCGCTTTCAACGCCCCGTGCCGTTGGCGGACGGGTTTCGTGCGATCGCGGCGCACCTCGCCTCTGTGGCGAGGCCGCTCGCCGCATTGTGCGCCTGCGAGCTGCGATCGCCGGCTCCCTTCACCGAAGAGGGGTTCCTGACGTTCAACCGCGGGTACGTCGAAACCCTGGAACAGTGGGGCATCTACTGCGACGGCAGGAATCCCGTGGCTCGCTCGAACGTCTGTCCGGAAATCGAGCCTCCGGCGGTGCCAGGCTTCTACGCGTTTGCCTACACGGTTCCGGCGCGGCCGGACGCCCGGCCGACTTTCCACATCGCCGGCAGCGGCGAGGCGCCGGAGGGCCAAGGCACCTACCGGGACCGCATCATTCGCCGCGGCGACACGTCGGCCGGTGGTCTGCGCGAAAAAGCTCGCTATGTCCTCGGCGAGATGGAGCGGCGCATGCAAGCGCTCGGCTTCGGCTGGGCGCAGGTCACCGCGACGCAAGTCTACACCGTGTACGACGTGCATCCGATTCTCGCGGAAGAGATCGTCCGCCGCGGCGCGACGCCGCACGGCCTCACGTGGCACTATGCACGTCCGCCGGTGGTCGGCCTCGATTACGAGATGGACGTTCGTGGCGTGGCGCGGGAGATCGTCCTGTAACGGAAGCCGCGGAGGAGAAGATGCTTCCCATCGGAAAACCAGAAGACGTCGGAATGGATTCCGCGCAACTGGAGTGTGCATTCGAGCTGCTGCGCGGATGGGTCGAGGACGGCACGCTGCCGGGCGCGACGGCGCTGGTCGCCCGGCGGGGCCTGGCCATCGGCCGGCGCTGGTTCGGCGACGCGGCCCGCGAGCCCGAGCGGCGTCCGATCGGCCCCGACACCCTCTTCGCCGTGGCGTCGGTGACCAAGCCCTTCACGGCGACGGCCATCATGCAGCTTGTCGAGCGGGGGCGGTTCTCGATAGATCAGCCCGTCGGCGAATTGCTCCCGGAGTTCGCGGGGCCGGGGAAAGACGGCATCACCCTCCGGCACTTCCTCACGCACACGTCGGGCCTGCCCGAGTATGCCGACGATAACGATGAGATCCGGCACCGGCATCTCGGCCTCGAGGCGTTCGTCCGGTCGTACTGCCGAGGCCGACTGCTTTTCCCGACCGGTTCGCAGTGGTCGTACAGCAATTACGGCTTCGGCCTGGCCGCCGAGATCGTCACCCGGTACGGCGGCCGCGGGTACCACGCGTTCGTGGCCGAGGAGATCCTGGCGCGCCTGGGGATGCGGGACAGCTATCTCCAACCGCCCGCGGAGGTCTGGGACCGGATCGCGTGGGTCTGGCTGCCCGGAGAGCCGCACACGGATTACGAGCGCTACAACTCGCCCTACTTCCGGAGGCTGGGCATTCCTTGGGGCGGACTCTACACCACGCCGGAGGATCTGGCGGTCTTCGCCCACGCGTTTCTCCAGGGCGGTGCTTACCAGGGCCGTCGAATCATCAGCCCGGCCACGGCCCGCGAGATGACCCGGGACCAGCTGAGCGAATCGATCCGGGATACGTCGGGAGTGGCGCGGTGGCGCGCGGCGAGCTGGGGGCTGGGTTGGGACGTCAAAGGTCGGAAGGCGCTCCACAGCAGCGGCGCCCTGACGTCCCCCGCCACGTTCGGGCATACGGGCTCGTCGGGTGCCATGCTGTGGGTGGACCCCGCCCTGGAGCTGGTCTGCGTGATGATCGGCACGCGGTCGGCCGAGAGCGGTTGGGTGGAGGGGCCGGTACCGCGCCGCGCCCTCTTCTCCAATGCCGTCGTGGCGGCGGTGCGGGATTGAACTGGAGCGCGCCACCACGAGAAGCACAAGGCGCACAGGACGCGCAACCCCAGAGCGGAGGGTACGATGACCGAGCGGGCGGATTTTCGAAAATTCTACCGAGAGGCTCACGCCGTCAACAATCTGAGCGAGCGGGAGAAGACGTTCATGGGGTTGGCCGTGGCCTTCGCCCGGAACTGTCAGTACTGAGTGGAGCGACGCCTTGCGGACGCAAGGAAAGCGGGGATTTCCGACCATGACATTGACTGTGCGGTCGATGTCATCGCGGCCGTGGATGCGGGGATCATGCAGTCGTCCAACATCCGGGCCAAAGCGGAGCTGGCCAAGACTGCCGATGGAAAGAAGGGGTGAACCATAGGGCGGGCCCCCCGACAGTCGGGAGGTATCGCTGCCGCTCCACACCCGGGACCAAGGCGTAGAGAAAGGCTCGTGCGCCGGCGGCCCCTGGAAGATCGGCAATTCACGAGGCATTGTCCCAGGAACTTCCGCTTGACACGTGGCCCACTCCTGCGGTATCCCCGAGCCAAGGTGGGCGCTTCCGTGCTGCCCCCCCAAAGCCAACCGGACCTGATCTCGCCACATCTCTTGCTCTTTGACCCCGAGAGGTGATGAACCATGAAAGCGCTGAAATGGCTGTTGATCGTTGGGGGAAGCCTCCTGGTGTTGCTGATTGCCGCACTGCTGCTCATCCCCCTCTTCGTCGATGTCGAGAAATACAAGCCCGAGATCGAGAGGCAGGTGTCGAGCACCGTCGGCCGTCCCTTCGCGATCAAGGGCCCACTCAAGTTGTCCCTTTTCCCCTGGGCCGGGGTGGCCTTTTCCGATCTGCACCTGGGATCCCCTCCGGGGTTTACGGAAAAGGAATTCCTCGTCGTGAAGTCCTTCGACGTGCGGATGAAATTGCTCCCCCTCCTATCCAAAGAGGTTCAGGTACAGCGGTTCGTGATCGAAGGGCCCAAGATCGTTCTGGAAAAGGATAAGGCCGGTCGCGCAAACTGGGAGGGGTGGGGCGCTCCGCAGGAGAAGGCCGCTCCGAAAGCCGGTCCGCCGCCCACGTCGAAGGGGCCTATGGGAGGCCTTCCCTTGAAGAGTCTTGCCGTGGGTGAATTCGCCGTGCGAAACGGCTCCGTCGTCTATATCGATCAGTCGTCCGGCTCACGGCGAGAGATCTCCGAGTTGAACCTTGAGCTGAAGGACGTTTCCCTGGATCGCCCCATCCGCCTCCTGTTATCGGCGGTCATGGAGACGATGCCGGTATCCGTCGAGGGTCAAATCGGGCCCGTGGGCCCGGAGCCCGGAAAGGGGAAGATCCCCCTGGATGTCTCGGTCAAGGCATTCAAGGAAGTCAGCGTGAATCTCAAGGGACACCTCCAGGATCCGACGGCCAGTCCGCAGTTCGATCTGGCTCTTGCGGTGGATCCTTTCTCACCCCGAAAGGTCTTCAGCGCGCTCAAAGCGCCTTTCCCGGTGGCGACCGCTGACCCCGAGGCCCTGAGCCGCGTCGGCCTCAAGAGCAAGATCCAGGGGAGCACGCGGCAGGTGAAACTAGCCGACGGGGTCCTGGAACTGGATGAATCCAAGCTCAACTTTTCCGCGACAGCCAAGGACTTCTCCAAACCGGACCTGACGTTCGACCTGAACCTGGACAAGATCAACCTGGACCGCTATCTGCCTCCTCCAGCGGAGAAGGGCCCTACGGAGGCCAAGAAAGACGAGCCGGCGGCACCGAAGAAGACGGACTACCTGCCGCTGCGCACACTGGTGCTGGACGGGAAGGCTCGCGTGGGCGCGCTGACGGCCAAGGGCATGAAGATCCAGGATATCGATCTCAAGCTGACAGGCCGAAACGGCCTCATTCAGATCGATCCGCTCTTGGCGAGCCTCTACAAAGGGACCCTCTCGGCCAAGGCGGCCGTGGATGTGCGCCAAGATGCGCCCAGGAGTACGTTCGCCCTCCAGACGAAGAATGTACAGGCCGGGCCGTTGCTCCAGGATTTTATGAAGAAGGATTTTCTCGAGGGGACGGCAAGCATCGAGGCAAACATCAGCGCGGTGGGAGATGTTCCGGAGAGGATCAAGAGAAGCCTGAACGGCAAGGGGCAGGCCGTCTTCTCGAACGGAGCCATCAAGGGGATCGATGTGGCGGGGATGGTCCGGAACGTGACGTCCTCTTTTGGAGTGACCCAGCCAGGCGCCGAGAAGCCGCGCACCGACTTTTCGGAGCTGAACGCGCCTTTCACCATCACCGACGGTGTCGTCAACACGCCGGGAACGACCCTCGCCTCACCGCTTCTCAGGGTCCTCGCCACGGGGAAAGCGAATCTTGTCGATGAGTCGCTCGATCTTCGGGTGGAGCCGAAAGCCGTCGGCACCATCAAGGGACAGGGAGACGTCAAGGAGCGCAGCGGGGTCACGGTGCCGGTCCTTGTCAAGGGGACCTTCAGCTCCCCAAGTTTTGCGCCGGATCTCAAGGGCATGCTCGAAAAAGGATTGAAGGAAGGAACGCTACCCGGGATGAAGAGTCTCCCGAAGACTCCGGAGGGGCTGCCCAAGACCGAGGATGCGATCAAAGGAATTTTCAAAGGTCTGACCGGAAAATAATACGTGTGCCGGGCGGCTCCGCGGGCCCCTCGAGGAGGTTGGCCATGGCGAAAATGAAGATCGACAGCAACGTGTCCATCTATCCGATGCCGGTGGTGCTGGCTGGGGCGGTGGTCGGCGGGAAGGCGAACTTCCTGGCCATCGGCTGGATCGCGAGGGTGAACTACCAGCCGCCGATGGTGGCGATGTCGCTGAGCAAGGGCCACTTCACGAACCGGGGGATCCGCGAGCACAAGGAGTTCAGCGTGAACTTCCCCGGCCTCGACCTGCTCGAGAAGACCGACTACTGCGGCCTGGTTTCGGGGCGGGAAAGAGACAAGTCACGGATTTTCACCCTCTTTCACGGCAACCTGAAGCACGCGCCCATGATCCAGGAATGCCCGCTGGCGTTCGCCTGCACGCTCGTCAACATCGTCGAGCTGCCCTCCAACGATCTCTTCATCGGAGAAATTGCGGAGGCCTACGCGGAGGAAGCCTGCCTGACGAAGGGCGCCCCGGATATCGTCAAGATGGCGCCATTCACCCTCACGATGCCGGACAACATCTACTGGAAGATCGGGGGCCAAGCGGGCAAGGCATGGGACGCAGGGCGCGCCTTGACGAAGTGACGCGCAATAGGGCTGGAGAACGCGAAAAAGCCGCGGGGAGCCAAACAGTCGCCTCCCGAAAGGCCAGGTGCGGCTATACCGAGAAAGACGCCATTCCGTCGCTCCACATCCTGACAATCTCCCCTTTCCTCTCCAGGTACAGGAGGTGCGCAAGCGCCTCGCCGGTGGCGAACC
>Ga0079037_100000074_pt1 | contig 31570 bp, 33 predicted proteins | sample Mud3Dept4metaG_FD_71479 | JGI IMG/M metagenome (GOLD analysis project Ga0079037, IMG submission 71479) | Freshwater wetland microbial communities from Ohio, USA, analyzing the effect of biotic and abiotic controls - Mud 3 Core 4 Depth 4 metaG | ecosystem: Environmental > Aquatic > Freshwater >... | reverse complement strand
GTCATCGACTTCATCGACATGGAGTCGCAGAAGAACCAGCGCGCCGTCGAGGACCGCCTGCGCGACGCCGTGAAGCAGGACCGCGCCCGCATCCAGATCGGCCGCATCTCGCGCTTCGGCTTGCTCGAGCTCTCGCGCCAGCGGCTGCGACCGTCGATCAGCGAGTCGACGAACATCGTCTGCCCGCGCTGCAACGGCATGGGCGTGATCCGCAGCGTCGAGTCGCTCGCGCTCGCCATCCTGCGCCTGATCGGCGAGGAGGCGCGCAAGGACCGCACCGCGAAGGTGATCGCGCAGCTGCCGGTCGACGTGGCCACCTACCTCATGAACGAGAAGCGCGAGTGGCTGCACAGCATCGAGACCCGCAGCGGGATCGACGTCATCCTGGTGCCCAATCGCTACATCGACACGCCGGCCTATGAGATCCGGCGCGTGCGCGACGACGAACTCGGCCTGCCCGAGTATTCCGTGATCAGCCACCAGATGGCAGTGCAGCCGCAGGTCGACCTCGAGGCCATCGCCGCCGAGGAGAAGGCTCCGCCGCCGCCGCCGGTCCCGGCCGTGACGACCGTGGTCCCGAGCACCCCGGCACCGCCGCCGGCGCCGGAGCCCGTGGCAGTTGCTCCGGCCGCAGCCGCTGCCGTCGCGGTGCCGCATTACGGGCCGCGCGATGGCATCTTCGTGCGTATCTGGCATTGGCTGTTCGGCGACAAGCGCGCGCCGGAACCGGTACCGCCGCCGCCCGCCCGCGGCGAGCGGGAGCGTGGCCGCGGCGACCGCGACCGAGGGCGTGATCGCGACCGCGGTCGGGACCGTGAGCGCGGCCGGGATCGTGACCGCGAGCAGCAGCGCCAGGGGTCGCGCGACGAACAACGCCGCGATGGGCGCCGCGACGAGCGTGGCAGCCGCGACGACAAGGGCCGTGGCGAGCGCCGAGACGAGCAGCGCAGCGAGCCACGCGGCGAGAAACGTGACGGCGAGCGTCGCCCGGAGCAACAGCCGCAGCGCCGCGACGAGCGTGGTCGGCGCCAGGAGCAGCAGCAGGCTCAGGGCGGTCAGCGCGATGCCCAGCGCGACCGTCGCCAGGAAGGTCAGCAGCGTGCACAGCAGCAGCGCCAGGAACAGTCGCTGCGACCGGAGCAGCAGCCCCGCACCGAACAGGCCCCGAGCGCCCCACAGCAGATCCAGACGACGGCAGTAATTCCGTTGCCGGCGGCCGTACCGGAAGCGTCTGCAGGTGCAGCAGCGGCTGCAAGTGATGCTGCCGGCGCACCGCGTCCTGACCGTCCGGAGCGCCCTGAAGGCGAACGCAGTGGCCGCCGGTCGCGGCGCGGCGGACGCCGGCGTCGCCGTGATTCCGGTGAAACGGGCGCAGGCCAGGAAAGCGCCGCTGAGAACGAAGGTGCGGAGGTGTCCGGTGACGAGGGCACACCGGAACCCCAGTCATTTGACTTCGAGCGCCCCACACCCGTCGCGGCTCCAGCACCTGCAGCGGCCCCGCCACCGGCACCCGTTGCGACACCGGCACCGGCGCCCGAGCCGCGTCAGGAATGGACGCCTGGCCCGCCCAGCGACGTAACGCGCGAAGGCCCGCGCAGCGAGCCTTGAGTTGAGGGTCCCCGGCGCCGTCGCTAGCGGCGGCGCTGGGATTGCATCTGCTGCAGCACCTCGTCGAGCAGACCCGCGGCGGCCTCCTCCGCGAGGTCGAGTACCTGCTCGAACCCGAGCGGCCCACCGTAGTACGGGTCGGGCACGTCCTCGACGTTGCTGTCGTCCGCAAACTCCATGAACAGCCGGATACGCCTGTGGAATTCCGCGGGGCTGCGGCTGAGCAGCACCTCCCGGTTCGCGCGATCCATCGCTACGATCAGGTCGAAACGCTCGAAATCCTCCTCGCCAACCTGCCGTGCGCGCAGGGAACGCAAATCGATGCCACGCCGCGCCGCCGCTGCAATGGCACGGGCGTCGGGTGGTTCACCGACGTGATAGTCATGCGTGCCCGCGGAATCGATTTCGAGACCGAGGTGAGGGGCCCGCTCCTCGATCAGGCGGCGCAGCACGCCTTCCGCCGTGGGCGAGCGGCAGATGTTGCCCATGCAGACAAAAAGGATGCGCATCCTATTGATTTAATTACAGTAATTTTCCAGAAAAGAACCTGTGTCAGCGCGATGCCAGCAGCCAGGACCAGAGTCGTTCGGCCCCCGCGCTAAAGGAATTTTACCAGCCTTTGTTCCCAGCACCTGACACGGCCGCACAGACTCGCGCTATGCGTGGTGGCGGGCACGCCGGCCTTGGTGCTGCAGGCGGTGTAGCCTTCGAGGCAGAGCATGTTGGAGTTCTAGCCCGCCGGCGAGACGAATCGCGTCAGGTTGCCCTGCCGCGAGACGCCGATGCTGCAAGAGCGCTCGCCGCTGTTGCCGGAGAAGATCACATGCGGAACGGCGCCCTCCGGGGAGTCGCCCTCCGCCATCGCCTTACCCGGCACCGCGGGCAACAGGTCCATTGCCGGGACGGCCTGATCGAGGCTCTCCTCCTCGTCGGTCGCGAGGCCCGAGAACGCCGTGGCGAACGCCAGCGACATTGCCAGTCGATCGACTGCGAGGTCTTCCGCGATACCGGAGGAAGACGCAGATTGAAGTCAGATCGGGGTGGATGACTCGTCTTCGCCTGCCTCCGTCAATCCAACTGGTCAATCGTCCTAGCTCTCATGGCCGTTGCCCTTGCCTTTGGCCTTACCATTGCCCTGGCCATTGCCGTGCCCCCGCTCGCTGTCATCGCTCTCGCCGCGACCGTCGTAATCCTTGTGATAGTGCCGCGGCACGTACTCGCTCTGGTACCAGTCCTCACGCACGAAATAGACGGGCCGGCCGCACGCGCCGTACTTGGCGCAGTGCTTGCCCCAGTGCTTCTCGTGGCCAGGCGGAACACGCAGGTAGATCGGCTGGGCATAGACTACTGTCGGCGGACGCTGGATCAGGATCGGCTGGGCGTAGATCACCGCCGGTCGCGGAAAATCGCCAATGTTGATCTGCCCGTAGAAGCCCGGCTGGCTGACTCCAATCGAGGCGCTGACATCAGCGGCGAACGCCGGGATTGCGGCAAGTGCTGCGATGATTGCGAATAGCGAACGCTTCATGGATGCTCACTCCTGTCTGGTCGTTCGACGCCCAATTGGTCCGACGCCGGTGTTTGGGTTGCGGCCACATGGTAAATAGGGCTCGCGGCCAGTCCCTGGACGCGTTGTCAAACTGTGAACAGGCACTCAGGATCGGTCAGGTTCGGGATGACACCGCCGTCCAGAACGGACCGCCCCGCACCCTGCACGGCCACGAACACGAGCTGAGTGACTGCGGCGACTGCGGCTCACCGGGGCAATTGCAGGCACTTCCGCCCGCGCCGACGCGACCGGTCGGGCCTGCTCCGCATCTTTTCCATCCCCGCGGCCCTGGCCCGCGCAGGCTCGCATGGCGCCGCACCGGGCGTATCCTAGCGCCTGCTTCACCAGTACGGACCGTCGCACATACGCTCCATGACACCCCGCACACGCCGCATCCTGCAGGCCTCGATCGGCTCACTGCTCGCTGTTGTCGCAGCGCTGGCGGCGTTCATCTGGTGGGGCCCTGTCCCCATATCCGACAAGCGCGTGCTGCTCAGCTTCCTGCTCGGACGCGGCATTGCGCCGCCGAATCAGGCCACCGTGGCCGAGCGCCTGCAAGCGCCGCCCGGCTTCCGCGTGCAGGTTTATTCGGCCGACGTACCTCTGGCGCGTGTAATCGTCGTCACCCCGGAGGGCGACCTGCTCGTGAGCCGCACGCGCGGCAATGTCGTATCGATACTCGAGCGCGATCGCAACGGCGACGGCGCCGCCGACGCTCATCGCGTGCTGTTTGACGATCTGGACGGTCCCCACGGCCTCGCGTTGCGCGACGGCTGGCTCTACGTCGCCGAACGCACAGCCGTAGGCCGGGTGCGTCTTGACACCGCCACGGGCCAACTGGCGGGATCGTACGAGCGAATCCTGACCGGCCTGACGAGCGACGGATTCCACCAGACCAAGACCATCGGCTTCGGGCCAGACGGCTGGCTCTACCTGGCGCAGGGGTCGAGCTGCAACGTCTGCGTGGAGAAGGATCCCCGCCGCGCGACGATGATGCGTCTGCGCGCCGACGGCAGCGGTGCAGAGATCCACGCGACGGGCCTGCGCAACAGCGTGGGCTTCGACTGGGCGCCCTGGGACGGCACGCTGTACGCCACCGAGAACGGGCGCGACCTGCTGGGCGATGAGTTCCCGCCGGATGAACTCAACCGCATCGAACGGGGACGCTTCTACGGCTGGCCGTATGTGCATGGCTTCGGCGTGCCGGACCCGGAGTTCGGCGGGCAGTACCAAGGCGACTCAGCTGCGACCGATCCTGCGCACGGTTTCCGTCCGCACAACGCGCCGCTCGGCATCCACTTCCTGCGCACGGCCCGGGTGCCCGCCGGCTACGAGCGCGTGGCGCTGGTCGCCTTGCACGGATCGTGGAACCGCAGGACGCCGGACGGCTACAAGGTGGTCGCGCTGCGCTGGCGCGACGATGGTTCAATCGAGGAATCCGACTTTCTCACGGGGTTCCTGAATCCCGCCGGTATCATCGGACGCCCGGCATTCATTGCCGAAGGACCGGACGGCGCGATCTATGTCTCTGACGACTACGCGGGCGTCGTGTATCGCGTGAGCGCGGCGCCCTAGCGCCACTGCGTTGCCTGGGAGTCGAAACTCGGCGAACTCCTGCGCACGATGCAGAAGCGCTGTCCCGTCGGCGCTTCCATGACCCACCACGCGTGCACCCGTGCGACGCGGCGCGCGCCCAGCGACTCGAGCCTGCGTACCTCGGCCTCGATGTCGTCCGTCTCGATGTCCAGGTGCACGCGGCTCGGGTGATCGACCTGCTGCACCTCGATGTGCAGCTCGCTCGCGGGATCGACGAGGCGGAGGTACTTCCCGCCCTCCTCGCCCGGCAGGGCGCGAATCTCCATGCCGAGCGCCTGCCCCCAGAAGTCCGCAGCCGCAGCGAGATCGTCGGTGCGGCAGTCGATGATGAATCCGCCGAGCTTGCTCTTGTGTGTCACTTCACCACACCGCAGGCCACTCGCGCTCCGCCGCCACCCAGGGGGGCCGGATGATCGGCATGATTGTCGCCGCCCGCGTGGAGCATCAGCGATCTGCCGACGATGTCCGCAACCTTCAGGCGCGGCGCCAGCACCGGCTGCGTGGAATTGCCATCCTGGTCGACATACAGCGGCGCAAGGTCGCCGAGGTGTCCGTCACCCCACGGCTCGCCGTGTTTGTTCGTCTTGGCAGGATCGAGGTGTCCGCCCGCGGCCAGCGCCGGCACCATCTTGCCGTCCTTCTCCTTGGGCGCGCAGTTCGGGAACTCGTGCACGTGAAATCCGTGCAGCCCGGGCGCCAACCCGTGCAGTGCGGGCGTGAACACGAGCCCGTACTTCGACTCGGTCACGGTGACCGTCCCGGCCTCTGCGCCGACACCCTTGTCGTCGACGAGGTTCATCGTAATGACCGTGTCAGCTGAGGCGGCGGCCGCAGCCATTACCAGAATCAGCGCTGCGATCGTCTTCACGATGTGTTCGCTCCTGCGCAAGTGATCTTGGGGTGTCATCGGGGGCTAGGCGCTGCAGCGGGCCCATCTTGAACTCGGCCATGACGGCCGGCAAGCAGTCCCGCGCATGCCTCACGTCGTACTGCATCAGTTCGTCTTCGAACCCAGCCGACCACCGGAGGTTCCCTGGATGCCGGCGTTGGACCGGCGCACCGACCGGGTGTCAAACTACGAGCGGCGTCACACCCGCGGGCAAGCGCGCTGCACGATGTCAAACTCGAGGCTCGTCTTTTCCACCGGCCCGGGGCGCTTGTGCCCCGAGTGCGCCCGCCCGATCACCGACTGCCGCTGCAAGCGCAGCAAGGCTGCACAACCGCACTCCATTGCGCCTCAGGGTGATGGTGCCGTGCGGGTCGGTCGCGAGACCAAGGGCCGCAAGGGTAAGGGCGTCACCGTGATCACCGGCGTGCCGCTCGCCGGCGACGCACTCGCGGAACTCGCAACCCGACTCAAGAAGCGCTGCGGCTCCGGTGGCACTGTGCACGCCGGAGTGATCGAGATCCAGGGCGATCACCGCGACGCGCTGGTGGCCGAACTCGGCAAGCTCGGCTACAACGTGAAGCGTTCGGGCGGCTGACCGCGCCGGCCATGCGGCTCAACAAATACCTCGCCGAAACCGGCGCCTGCTCGCGCCGCGAAGCCGACCAATGGATCGAGGCTGGCCGCGTCACCGTCGACGGCACGCGCGCCGTGCTTGGCACACAGGTGGGCGCTGGCGACGACGTACGCGTGGACGGCAAGCCGCTGCGCCCCAGGCCGAGGCGCATCTACCTTGCGCTCAACAAGCCGATCGGCGTCGAGTGCACCACCGACCGCGGCGTGCCCGGCAACATCGTGGACTTCGTGGGCTATCCGGAGCGCATCTTTCCGATCGGCCGCCTCGACAAGGACTCCGAGGGGCTGATCCTGCTCACCAACGACGGCGACATCGTCAACACGATCCTGCGCGCCGAGAACGAGCACGAGAAGGAATACATCGTCGCGGTGGACCGCCCGCTGACGCCGGCGTTCCTGGCCGGCATGGCTGCCGGCGTACCGGTCCTCGGTACGGTGACGAACCCCTGCAAGGTGAGCCAGGTGGGCAGGAATACCTTCCGCATCGTGCTCACGCAGGGGTTGAACCGGCAGATCCGCCGCATGTGCGAGCACTTCGATTACACCGTGCGGCGCCTGCAGCGCGTGCGGATCATGCACGTGCAGCTCGGCTCGCTGCCGGTGGGGAAGTGGCGCGAACTGACCGGAACCGAACTGCGGGGCCTGCTGCCCGCGCAGGCGCAGCGGCGCAAGCTCAGCCTGAAGTAGCCTCGGCGTCGCGGCGACTGCGCCTGTGGCGCATGTCGAGGTACAGGTTGTAGAAAGCGACGGTGGCCGGGAACAGGTTGGAGAGGATGCCCACCGAGTCGTTCTTGCCGAACGTGAAGTACGCGAGCAGCAGCACGCTGCCGGTAATGCTCATGAGCCAGAAAGTGGTGGGTACCACGGGGCGGCGCAGCTTGCGGGAGTAGTACAGCTGCACGAACCATCGGCCCGCAAACAGGGCCACGCCGAGGTAACCCACCAGCTTCCAGGGCGTGAGCACGAGTCCGAAGGAGTTGAAGAGTACCTGGTTCATGGTTCCCTGCTCCGGCCGCCGGTCACGATGCAGCGGCGGCCATCTGGCGCGCCCGCGCGAGGTCGGCGGCGGTGTCCACTCCCGGAGCCGGCAGCTCGGTGCAAGTGCCCACCACGATGCGCACGCCGCTTTCCAGCGCCCGCAGCTGCTCGAGCCTCTCCCGCTGCTCCAGCCCGGACGGCGGCAACCGCGTCATGCGCCTCAGCACGCCGACGCGATAGGCATAGAGACCCACATGGCGCATGGCCCCGGCGAAGTCCCGCTGGCTCGACAGCCCGGCCGGTGCGCCGTCCCGCGACCACGGGATCGGCGCGCGACTGAAATACAGCGCCGCGCCATCGTGCGCGGTGACTACTTTTACCACGTTTGGGTCCAGGAACTCCTCGAGGCTGCCGATCGGCGCGGCGAGCGTGGCAATGCCCGCGGCGGGGTCGCGCACCAGCAGGTCGGCCGCCTGCTCGATGAGCCGCGGCGGCAGGAACGGTTCGTCTCCCTGCACGTTGACCACCAGCGTCGCGTCGCGCCAGCCGCGCGCCACGGCCACGGCGGCAACCCGGTCGGTACCCGAAGGGAGTTCGGGATCGGTCATTACCGCGATGGCATGAGCGGGCTGGCGGGGGTCATGCACAGCCGCGGCGATGCGTGCATCGTCAGTCGCGACCAGTACCTCGTCGGCACTGCTCGCGCAAGCGCGTTCGACCACGCGCTGGATCATGGTCTTGCCGGCAATGTCGAGCAGCGGCTTACCGGGCAGGCGCGTCGAGGCGAAGCGCGCCGGGATGACGACGTGGAAGCCCACGCTCATTCCGCGAGCAGCGGATCGTCCGCCGCCAGCTTGCGCGCCTCTTCCTCCAGCATTACCGGGATGTCATCGCGTACTGGATACGCCAGGCGCTCGGCGCGGCAGACCAGTTGTTGTGCTTCGGGATGCCAGGTAAGCGGACCCTTGCAGACGGGACAGGCGAGAATGTCGAGCAGCTTGCTATCCAATGTGTACTCCCGCGCCGCTGAGCCCGGCGCGCTCGAGGACCAGCGCCAGCAGTTCTCCGGCAGCCGCCCGCTCGAGGCTCACCCCGAGTTCGACGAACCACCAGTCCGCGCCGGCGAACGAACGGCATTTTACGGCATCCTTCTCCGTCATCAGGACCGTCGCTGATCCCGGGAACGGCAACGCAGCCGGGTCGAGCGCTGCATGATCGGCGAGCGCGTGCGGCTCAACCCGGAGCCCGGCCGCAAGCAACCCTGCGAAAAACGCGCCCGGATTGCCGATGCCCGCAACCGCGTTCAGGGTGCGCCCCCGAAACCTGTCCAGGGCCCGCCGCTCACCCGTGCGCAGGTTCACGGCATCACCCAGGCTCAATCGCATCGTCAGCGTGAGCGGCTTGCGCACCGTCATGCCTGGCGTCACGGGTTCGCCGCGCTGCGTGAACACCACGGCATTCACCCGTTCCAGCCGTCCGGGCGGTTCCCGCAGTGGTCCGGCCGGCAGCATCAACCGGTTGCCCAGGCCGCGCGCGGCATCCACGACGGCGATCTCGACGTCCCGGGCGAGGCGCAGGTGCTGCAGGCCGTCGTCGCAGACGATGATCTCGGCGCCCTGCTCCGCTGCACGGCGCGCCGCGGCGACGCGATCCGCGCCGACCACCACTGCCTGCGGGCGACGAAGAGCGTGCAGCACAGCCTCGTCACCGACGTCGGCGGGGTCGCTGTCAGCCGTGACCAACCGGGGCGGGTCGAGCGCGCGTCCACCGTAGCCGCGGAGCACGACACCGACCCGATGACCACGCAGCGCAAGCTGCCGGGCAAGCCACGCGGCCACGGGCGTCTTGCCAGTCCCGCCCACCGTGACGTTGCCGACCACCACCACGGGCACGGCCACGTGCTGGGCCTGCAGCAGTCCGAGCCGATAGAGCCCGACGCGCAGGCCAACGACCGCCCGAAACAGCCAGCCGAGGGGCCAGAGCGGCAGGCTCTTCCAGCGTGGCCCGTACCAAAGCCGCTGGGCGGCGGCCTCGAGGCTCATTCGCTGAACTGCAGGCGGTGCAGCACCGCGTACTGGCCGTTGCGCGCCAGCAGTTCCTGGTGCGTTCCCAGCTCGACGATGCGGCCGCCGTCCATCACCAGGATGCGGTCGGCTTTCTCGACGGTCGAGAGCCGGTGCGCGATCACGAGCGTCGTACGGCTGCGCATCAACGCCTCGAGCTGCTCCTGGATCTGACGCTCGAGGCCGGTATCGAGTGCCGAGGTCGCCTCGTCGAGGATCAGAATCGGGGTGTTGCGCAACAGCGCGCGCGCGATGGCGATGCGTTGCCGCTGGCCGCCGGACAGCAGCGCGCCGCGGTCGCCGACCATGGTGTCGAGGCCGTTGGGCATCTGGTCGGTGAACTCGAGTACCCGGGCCGCCCGCGCCGCCGCCTCGATTTCCTCGCTGGTGGCCGCATAGCCGAAGGCGATGTTGCTGCGGATCGTGTCGTTGAAGAGCACCACGTCCTGGCTGACCAGGCTGATCTGGGCGCGCAGCCGCTCGAGCGGATACTCACGGACGTCCTGGCCGTCGAGCATCACCGAACCACCCGAGACGTCGTAGAAACGCGGCAGGAGATTGACGATGGTGGACTTGCCGCTGCCCGATCGGCCGACGATGGCCACGGTTTCCCCGGCTCGCGCCCGGAAGCTCACGCCGTGCAGCACCAGGTCCGCAGCCGTCGGATAGCAGAACTGCACGTCGCGATACTCGACTTCGCCGCGTGCGCGCTCGATGTGCGCCTGGCCGCCCGCGGGTTCCGGCGGCGTGTCGAGGATCTCGAAGATGCTCTGCGCGGCGGCGATACCCTGCTGCAGCGGTCCCGCGACGTTCACCAGCCGGCGCAGCGGGCCCGTGGTGAGCATCAGCGCCGCGATGAACGAAGTGAACTCGCCCACGGTCATGAGCCCGCGCATCGCGTCCAGCGTGGCCAGGTACAGCACGAACGCCAGCGCCGTGGCCGCGATGGTCTGCACGACCGGATTGCTCATGCTCTTGGTGAGCATGAGCTTCATGTGGGAGCGGCGGTTGTGCTCGATCACCTGCTCGAACACGCTCGCCTGGTAGTCCTGCGCGTTGAATACGCGCACCACGCGCGGTGCTTCGATCGCCTCCTTGGCGACGCGCGTCACGTCGCCCATCGAGGCCTGGATGCGCCGGCTGTAGCGGCGGAACAGCAGGTTGATGCGGCGGATCAGCGTCGCGACGACCGGCGCCACCACCAGACTGATCAGCGTGAGCCTGGGGTTCAGGTACAGCAGGTAGCCGATCAGGCCGATGATGGTCAGCGTGTCGCGGATGAACACCGTGATCGAGTCGGTCGTGGCGGTGGCCACCTGCTCGGTGTTGTAGGTCAGCCGTGACAGCAGGACACCCGAGGCCTGCCGGTCGAAGAACGCCACGGGCAGGTGCAGGTAGCGGTCGAAGATCTCGCCCCGCAGCGTTTTGATGATCTTGCGGCCGACGAAGCCGGGGCAATAGGTCTGCAGGAAATCGCCGACGCCGCGCAGCACGAACAGGCCTACCAGCGAGATCGGCACGAGCCATACCATGCGCGGATCCTTCTCGACGAACGTCCCGTCGAGGAAGAACTTCACGAATGCGGCCCAGCCGGCGTCGGTGGCGGCGAACAGCGCCATGCCGAGCACCCCCACGAGGAAGATCCGGATGTGGGGCCGCACGTACCCAAGCAGGCGGCGGTAGGTTTCCATGGCCCCGGGCGGCATGGTGAGGCCGCCCAGGGTATCGACCTGGTTATCGGCCTTCTTGCCCATCGTTGACCGTGGCGATGTTGATCTGCCGATAGCCCGCCTGCCCCGCCACATCCATGGCCGTCACCACGCTCTGGTGCGTGGCGCGCGCGTCGGCACGGATGGTCACCGGAATGGCGCGATTGTTGCCTGCCGACTTGCCGATGGCGGCGGCCAGCGTGTCCGGACTGTTGTTGATCAGCGCCCGGCCATTGACGCGGTAGCCGCCCTGCGCGGTGACCTCGATTTCGACCGCGTCGCGCGTCGCGGCAGCGGGCTCCTCGCCAGCCTCAGGCAGGCGCAACTGCAGGCGTCCCTCGTCGATGAACCGCGTCGAGAGCATGAAAAAGATGAGCAGCAGCAGCACGACGTCGATCAGCGACGTCATGTTCAGGTCGGGCTCCTCCGTGCGGCGCGGCTGGAATCTCACGCCGCGGCGTCCTGCTCGGCGGCGGGGCGCACGCCGCTGGTGCGGTCGATGGCCTGCACGAGCTTGATGGACTCCTTCTCCATCTGGATCACCAGCGCGTCCACGCGTCCGCGCAGGTACCTGTACGCGACCAGCGCCGGGATCGCCACGAGCAGGCCCGCCGCCGTGGTGATCAGCGCTTCGGCGATGCCGCCGGCCATCGCGGCCGGGTTGCCGACGCCGGCGAGCGTGATGGCCTTGAAGGTGCGGATCATGCCGGTAACGGTGCCGAGCAGCCCGAGCAGCGGCGAGATCGCCGCAATGGTACCCAGCATGTTGAGGAACCGCTCCAGGTCGTGCACGACGTGCCGGCCGGCATCCTCGATGGCCTGGATCATCACCGCTCGCTCACGGTGGCGGTTGGCAAGCCCGGCCGCGAGCACACTGCCCAACGGTGAGTGCTGCTGCAGGGCCATGATCTGCTTGTCGGACAGGGTTCGGTTCTCGACCCACTGCCAGACCTTGTCGGTCAGTTCGGCGGGCACGACGCGCTGCTCGCGCAGCGTCCACAGCCGTTCGAGCGTGATCGCAACGGCCAGGATCGAGCACAGGATGATCGGCACCATCACGATGCCGCCGGCCATCACGATTTCGAACATTTCCGGGCCTGTGCTCCGTGGTTGCAGCGCCCGCGGATCATACTGCATGGGGCCCATGACCGCGACACGAAGCAGGGCTCAGGGATCGTGCCAGAGCCGGCGCTGTGATGGCCGCCACAGCCGTGGAGCCTCGAGCGGACGTTGCGGCTGCAGTTCAAACTCGATTGCGCCGGTCGCGGAGCCAATGAGCACTTCGGCGCCGACGGCCCGCCACCGTGCCACGATGTCCGGCTTGGGGAATCCCCAGCGATTGCGATGACCCGATGGCACCAGCGCCCATCGCGGCCTCGTCGCCGCAACAAGTGTCTCGGTCGAGGACGTACGGCTGCCGTGATGCGGCACCAGCAGCACATCCTCCGGGTGCAATGCGCCGCTGGTTGCCAGTTCCGCTTCACCCATGCGCTCGACGTCACCCGTGATCAGCACCGTATGCGGCCCCGCCCGCACCCGCAGCACACAGGAGCGATCGTTGTCCTTCGGCAGCGACTCCGCTCCGGGATGCAGCCACTCGAAGTCCACGCCGTCCCAGGCCCAGCGCACGCCACGCCGGCAGCGTTCGACCGGACCGAGCGCATCGAGCGCTGCGCCACTTGCCACACGGCGCGCCACGGGCAGCAACCTGGCCACCGACTCAGCGCCGCCCGCGTGGTCCAGATCGTCGTGGCTCGCTACCAGCATGTCCACCCGGCGCAGCCCGCGGTGTCGCAGGTAGGGCTCGACCACCATCGCGCCCGCGTCGCTGCCGCTGCGAAACGCCGGGCCTGCGTCATAGACGAGAACGTGGTGGTGGGTCTCGACGACGGCCGCGAGCCCCTGCCCTACGTCCAGCATCGTGAATCGCACCGCACCCGGGTCGGGCGGCGGCGGCCGCCACAGGCACGCAGACAAGACCAGCAGGAATCCTGCCATGCGTCCCGCCGCCGGCAACGGGGCGAGCGCTGCAGCCGCGCCGACAACGATCGCCACCCAGACCCACGGCGCCAGACCTGCCACACTCCACGTGGCCCACGGCCATGAGGCCGGCACCGCAATCAGCGGCCAGGTGCTCTCGATGAGCCACGCCACACCCTCGAGCGCCAGGCTGCCGACCTCGGGAAACGCCAGCAACAAGCCAGTGGCGAGCAGCACCGCGGGCACGACCAGCAGCGTGTACAGCGGAATCGCGATGAGATTGACCCCGACCGACACGACCGACACCGTGCCGAAACTGGCGACTAGTACCGGCACGAGACCGGCGCTCACGGCCCACTGCGCCTGCGCGTAGCCTCGCAGCAGGCCCACTCGCGCGAGCTGACCGCTCGCGACGAACAGGATCGCGGCGACTGCACCGAACGAAAGCCAGAAGCCCGCCGCGAGCGGCGCCAGGGGCTCCAGCGTCAGTACCGAAATCGCACCGAGGGCAAGCCCGTCGGCCGCGCCTGCTCGCCGGCGCACCCGCAACGCCACCGCCACGATCGCAATCATGATGACCGTGCGTTGCGTGGGCACGGACCAGCCTGCCAGCGAGCCGTACGCCAGCGCCGCCATGCTGCCGGCAAGTACCGCGGCGTCGCGGGCTGCACCCAACGCGCCGCGCCGCTGCCGCCAGCGCTGCACCCGTGCCGCCACCCAGCCGGCGATCACGGCGAACATGCCGATGTGCATGCCCGAGATCGCCATCAGGTGACTGGTGCCGCTGCGTGCGAGTTCGCGCCACTGCCCAGGGCTCAGCGCATCCTGCAGACCCACCGACAGTCCGGCTACGATGCCGGTGGCCGGACGCTCGCCGAGCGCTGCTCGAATCGACGCCGCAATTCTGTCCCGCGCCACCAACACCGGGGCGCGAACGACGTCGTCCCAGTGACGTCCGCTGCGGACCGCCGTACGAACGTATCCCGTGGCACCAATGCCCTCGCGCAGCAGTCGGGCCTCGTAATCGGCGCCACCCGGATTCGCGAAACCACGCGGCCGGCGCAGGCGCACTTCCAGCCGCAGCCGCTCCGCGGCAAGCGGCTGCCACTGTGGCTCGTACCAGGTGAGTTCGACCAGCGGTGGCAGCCCCGGCTGGGGATCGGCTGCGAACTCGAAGCGCAGGCCATCGCCCACGGCCTCGGGAACCGACGCGACCGACCCCATGATCGTCAGCGTCGCGCCTTCGAGCGCCGGATCGAGCCGCGCCTCGAGCCGCTCGGCGCACTGCGCCCACGTCAGCGTGTAACCGATCGCAAAGCCGAGCACGGCTGGCGACCGCAGCAGGCCGGCAAGCAGCACGCACGCCAGCCCGATGACCGCCACGAAACCGCGCGGCGGCAACTCGGCGCACCAGAGCAGCGCACATGTGCCGAGCAGCCACGCCACCGCCGTTGCAACCACCGCCGCCCCTGCCGTTCGACCACGGCAGCAGCGTGCGCAGCACGGCGGCGGCGGGCCAGCTGCTTAATGCACCGGAGCGTGCAGATTCAGCCGCTGGACAGGCGTCCGTCCTCCAGCACCAGGACTCGCTGCATTCGGGCAGCGAGTTCCGGCGCATGGGTCACGATCATCAGGCTGGTGCCGAGTTCGCGGTTCAGTTCCAGCATCAGCTCCAGCACGCCGCGCGCGTTGGCGCCGTCGAGGTTGCCGGTGGGCTCGTCGGCCAGCACCAGCTGTGGCCGCGTGACGAGTGCGCGTGCCACTGCTGCACGTTGCCGCTCGCCGCCCGAGAGCTGCGCCGGCCGGTGCGTGAGCCGCGCGCCGAGTCCGACGCGCTCGAGCAGGTTGCGCGCCTCGCGCTCAGCCTCGGCCACGGGGCGTCGTCGCACCAGCAGTGGCATCGCCACGTTCTCGAGCGCAGTGAATTCGGGCAGCAAGTGGTGAAACTGGTACACGAAGCCCAGGGACCGGTTGCGCAGCGTACCGCGCGCACCATCCGACAGGTCCGCAAACGACTGGCCCCGGATGCTCACGGTGCCGCTCGACGGCAGGTCGAGCCCGCCGAGGATCTGCAGCAGAGTGGTCTTGCCCGAGCCCGAGGCGCCGACAATCGCCACCGTCTCGCCGCGTTCGACCACCAGGCTCACGTCCTTGAGCACCTCCAGCCGATGGCCAGCCTCCTCGAAGTGCTTGCTCACGTGTTCGCAGGTCAGGGTAGCTGGTTCAGTCATGCCGCAGGGCCCTTGCCGGTTGGGTGCGCGCTGCCCGCCACGCGGGATAGAGCGTCGAGACACAGCACAGCGCGAACGCCGTGGCCGCAATCGTGGCCACATCCGCGGCCTCGACGTGCGCCGGGAGGTCGCTCATCAGGTACACGCTCGCGTCCATGAAGCTGGTCCCGACCAGCTGTTCCAAGCCGTGCACCAGCCGCTCGAGGTTGAGCGACAGCAGCACGCCGAGCACCACCCCGCCGAGCGTGCCGAGCAACCCGATGACGGTGCCCTGGGTGGCGAACACCGCGAGCACGCTGGCGGGTCGCGCACCGAGCGTGCGCAGGATGGCGATGTCGGGCTGCTTGTCCTTCACCGCCATCACCAGCGTCGAGACGATGTTGAAGGCCGCCACCGCCACCACGAGCAGCAGGATGAAGAACATCATGCGCTTGGTGAGCTCGATGGAACGGAAGAAATTGGCATGGCGCTGCGTCCAGTCCTCGACCCACAGACCGCCACCCATGGACTGGGCCACGTCACGCGCGACTGATGGCGCGAGCAGTGGATCACGCACCGCGAGCCGCAGTCCCGTGACGCTGGTTCCCGTGCGGAACAGGCGCGCCGCGTCCTCGAGGTGCACGAGCGCGAGCCCGTTGTCGATCTCGTACATGCCGGAATAGAACACGCCGCCCACCGTGAAGCGGCGCATGCGCGGGACCACGCCCGCTGGCGTCACCGTACCCTGCGCGATCGCGAGCACCACGGTGTCGCCGGTCTCGACGCCGAGCCGTCCGGCCACCTCGGCACCCAGCAGCACGCGGAATGCGCCCGGCGCGAGCGCCTCGAGCGTGCCGCTGCGCATGCGAGAGCCGATCGCCGACACTTGCGCTTCGAGAGCCGGGTCCACCCCGCGCACCGCGAGCGCGCTCGACGCGCCATCCTTCCGCTCGCCGATCAGCAGTGCCTCGCCCTCGACATAGGGCGCCACCGCAGCGACCTCGGGATGGGCCAGCGCCTGCTCACGCAGGGCCGGCCAGTCGGCGAGCCCGGCGCCGAAGGCTGTCACCGTGGCGTGTGACGTTACACTCAGGATGCGGCCGCGCAGTTCGCGCTCGAAGCCGTTCATCACCGACAGCACGACGATCAGCACCGCAACGCCGATTGCCACGCCGAGCATCGAGATGAGCGAGATGAACGACAGGAAGCGGTTACCGGTCGAGCGCAGGTAGCGCCGGCCGATCCTGAGCTCGTAGGGAACGCCGCTCATCACTCGTACCGCAGCGCTTCGGCCGGCTCGGTGGCCGCGCCGCGCAGCGCCGGATAGATCGTCGCGAGCACGGTGAGCGCGAACGCCACCACGCCGATGGTCAGGACCTGGCCCGCGCGCACTTCCGAGGGAATCGCGGTGATGTAGTACACGGTCGGATCCATGACGTGGAAGCCGAACACCTGCTCGAGCACCGGCACGATGTCGCCAACGTTGAACGCTAGAACCAGACCCAGCGCGACGCCGAGCGCGGTACCGAGCCCGCCGATCACGATTCCCTGCGTGAAGAACACCCCTACCACGGCGCCACGCGACAACCCGAGCGTGCGCAGGATGGCGATGTCGGAGCGCTTCTCGTTTACCACCATCACCAGTGCCGCCACGATGTTGAACGCCGCCACCGCCACCACGAGCAGCAGGATCAGGCTCATCATCGTCTTTTCGATGCGGATGGCGCGGAAGTAGGCGGAGTGTTCCTGGGTCCAGTCGCGCACCAGCGTGCCGGCTCCCACCGCAGCTGCAACCCGCGCGGCCATCACGGGAGCGTTCATCACGTCCTTGAACCGAAGACGCACTCCACCAGGCAGCGCGCCGCCACCGAGTGCAGCGGCGTCTTCGAGTGCGACCAGCGCCAGGCCGCCATCGTGCTCCTGCAGGCCGACCTCGAACATGCCCGAGACGGTGAAGGTCTGCAGGCGCGGCCGGCCACCGGAGCTGATCAGTTCGCGCCCGGGCACCATCACGGTGATCTCGTCACCCACGGCCGCACCGAGCTGCCACGCGATGATGCGGCCCAGGATGATGTGCCGCACCCCCGGGACCAGGTCCGCAAGCCGGCCCTCCACCATATGGCGCTCGACGTCGGACACCTCGCCCTCGACACCCGGAGCCAGGCCGTGCAGCAGCACCGGCTGCAGGTGCCCCGCCCGGCCGATCATCGCCTGCACATCCGCAAACGGCGCCGCCCCGACAGTGCCGGGCACGGACCGGGCGCGCTGGGCCACTGACTGCCAGTCCTGCATGAGCGCAGGAGGGCCCTCCAGCGTTGCGTGTGCCGTGAGGGCGACCAGCCGGCTGCGCAACTCGCCCTCGAAGCCGTTCATCACCGAGATGATGGTAATGAGCGCCGCGACGCCCACGCACACGCCGAGCATGGACACCCAGGAGATGAACGAGACAAAGAAGCCCTGACGCCGGGTCCGGACGTAACGCAGGCCGACGAAGATGGGCAGCGGATGGAACATGGGGTGCGCGCGAAAGGCCGCAAGGCTACCCGCCGCAGCCTCGGTTTGCACGCATCTGCCGTCGGACGCCGGTGTCGCGGGACGGCCAGCCGGCCAGCACAAACCCTGCGGCCGGTCACGCCCCCGGGCTTCCGGCCGGTGCTAATATCGCCCGGCCTACCGTGCAGAGGTCGGAATCATGCGCAAGACTGTGTTGGCTGCGTTCGGGATCGCCTGCGGGCTCGCCTTGGCCCCATCGTTTGCCCAGAACCTGCAGATAACCGAACCGCCCCCGGCGCAGGCCCGCGCCGAGCTGCCGCCGCGCGGCATGAGCATGGCGCAAGTCGAGGCCCGCTTCGGCGCCCCAGCGCAGCGTTACGCGGCCGTGGGCCAGCCGCCCATCACGCGCTGGGCCTATCCGTCGTTCGTCGTGTACTTCGAATACCAGCACGTGGTCCACGCCGTCGCCGTCAAGACGGCTGCCACGCCCTGACCGGGGTCCGTTCGCCAGCACCGCCCGAATCTAGAGCGGATCCCAAGATCTGCTTGTAACTTACTGTTTAACTTAATGTCTGACTCTCCGGTCCTGCCGCGCGGCGGCAGCCCCCGCGTGCTCTGGCGCGGCCTCGCCGGTGCTGGTTCCGCCCTGCACCTCGCCCGGGCCGCCGAGCAGTTGGACCGGCCGCTGCTGGTGGTCATGCGGGACGCCGCGGGCGTCGCGCGCCTCGAGGACGAACTGCGTTTCTTCGCACGTCCGGGGCTGCCGATCCTGTCGTTCGCGGGTTACGAGACGCTCCCCTACGACCAGTTCTCGCCGCATCCGGACATCATTTCGCAGCGGCTGCGCACCCTTGCACAGCTGCCCGGCATGGCGGCCGGCCTGGTCGTCGCAGACCTGCCCACCTCCCTGCAGCGCCTGCCGCCGCGCAGTTTCGTGGACGGCCACGCCTTGGCGTTGGCGGTCGGCGAGGTGCTCGACCTCGACCAGTTCCGGCTGCGCCTGACCGCGGCCGGTTATGCCAGCGTGCCGCAGGTGGCAGCACCCGGTGAGTTCGCGATCCGCGGGTCGCTGTTCGACGTCTTCCCGATGGGCAGCGACGCACCGCTGCGCATCGACCTGTTCGACCGCCAGATCGACAGCATCCGCAGTTTCGACCCGGACACGCAGCGCTCCAGCGACCGTGTCGAGCGGCTCGATCTGCTGCCGGCGCGCGAATTCAGCCTCGCGCCGGAAGCGATCCGCGACTTCCGTCGCCGCTTCCGCACACGCTTCGAGGGCGACCTGACGCGCATGCCGCTGTACCGCGACGTGAGCGAAGGCCTGGCACCGGCGGGCATCGAGTATTACCTGCCGCTGTTCTTCGAATCGACTTCCAGCCTGTTCGACTACCTGCCCGACGGATCCGTGGTGGCGTTGCCGGCTGGGCACGAAGACCTCCTGCTCGCAGCGTGGCGCGACATCGAGGCGCGCTACGAGGAACGGCGCTACGACATCGAGCACCCGGTGCTCGCGCCGGCCGAGGTCTTCTTCGTGCCGGACAGTTGGTCGGTCGCAGCCTCAGGCCGTCCGCAAATCTTGCTTGGTGGCCCACCTGGCGCGACCGGCAGCGAGCCGGCGACCACGGACGTTCCAGTCGTGGACTGCGGCGCCACCGAGGCGGCGACCGTGCGCCTTGATGCACGGCGCGAGGACACGATTCGCGCCTTCGCAGCGCGGCTCGCCGACCATCCCGGTCGCGTGCTGCTGGTCGCGGAATCACCGGGTCGTCGTGAATTGCTGTTCGATCTGCTGCGGCCGTTCGGTGTCGAACCGCGCACCGTTGCAGGCTGGCAGGAGTTCCTGGCCAGCGACAGTCCCATCGCCATCACGGTGGCGCCGCTTGCCTCGGGGGTCGCCCTCGCCGATCCGCTGCTCACGATCTATGCCGAAGAGCAACTGTTCGGCGAGCGTGCGCGACAGGAACGCCGGCGGCGCCGCTCGGACCGCGACCCTGCGCGGATCATCCAGCAGCTTGCGGACCTGCGGCCTGGCGCACCGGTCGTGCACGAGGACTACGGTGTCGGCCGCTACCTCGGCCTCACCACCATGGATGCCGGCGGCATGCCCGCCGAGTTCCTGGCGCTCGAGTACGCCGACGGGGACAAGCTCTATGTGCCCGTGCAGTCGCTGGAGCGCGTCAGCCGCTACACCGGCGCTCCTGCCGAAACTGCCCCGCTGCACAAGCTCGGCGGCGACCAGTGGTCGAAAGCACGCGCCAAGGCCGCGGTGCGCATTCGCGATGCAGCGGCCGAGTTGCTCGACGTGTACTCGCGACGGGCCACGCGCCCCGGCCATGCCTTCCCGGTCGACGAACAGCAGCTGCACGCATTCGAGGCCGGATTCCCGTTCGAGGAGACCGCCGACCAGGCCGCGGCCATCCAGCAGGTCATCGACGACCTGCGTTCGCCGCGGCCGATGGACCGCGTGGTCTGCGGGGACGTGGGCTTCGGCAAGACCGAGGTCGCGCTGCGCGCCGCGTTCCTCGCCGTGCAGGGCGGCAAGCAGGTCGCGGTGCTCGTGCCCACCACCCTGCTCGCCCAGCAGCACTACCAGACCTTCGCCGACCGTTTCGCCGACTGGCCGGTCAAGATCGAACTGCTGTCGCGATTCCGCGGCGACGCGCAGGCCAAGGGGGCGCTGGCCGGCCTCGCCGAAGGCAAGGTGGACATCGTCATCGGCACGCATCGCCTGCTGCAGCCCGGCGTGCGCTTCAAGGACCTCGGGCTCCTGATCATCGACGAGGAGCACCGGTTCGGCGTACGCGACAAGGAGCGCCTCCGGGCGCTGCGGGCGGAGGTGGACGTCCTGACGCTCACGGCCACGCCCATTCCGCGCACGCTGAACATGGCGCTCGGCGGACTGCGTGACCTTTCGCTCATCACCACCCCGCCGGCCGCGCGCCTGTCCATCAAGACCTTCGTGTCGGAGTGGAATGCGCCGGCGATCCGCGAGGCCTGCCTGCGCGAGCTGCGCCGCGGCGGCCAGGTTTACTTCGTGCACAACTCGGTCGACACCATCGAGGGGATGTCGAAGCAGCTCGCCGAGCTGGTGCCGGAGGCGCGCATCGCCATCGGCCACGGCCAGATGCGCGAACGGGACCTCGAGCAGGTGATGCTCGACTTCTACCACAAACGCGCCAATCTGCTGCTCTGCACGACGATCATCGAGAGCGGCATCGACGTGCCCACTGCCAACACCATGATCATCGACCGCGCCGACCGCTTTGGCCTGGCGCAGCTGCACCAGCTGCGCGGCCGCGTGGGTCGCTCGCACCACCAGGCCTACGCCTACCTGATCACGCCGCCGAAGAATGCCATGACGGCCGACGCGAAGAAGCGCCTCGAGGCCATCGAATCGCTCGAGGACCTGGGCGCGGGCTTCGTACTGGCCACCCACGACCTCGAGATCCGCGGTGCCGGCGAACTGCTCGGCGAAGGCCAGAGCGGCCAGATCCAGGCGATCGGCTTCGCGCTGTACATGGAACTGCTCGAACGGGCCGTGGCCGCGTTGCGCGCGGGCAAGGTTCCCGAACTCGAGCGTCCGCTGCACCACGGCCCGGAGATCGACCTGCACGTGCCGTCCCTGCTGCCCGAGGCCTACCTGCCCGACGTGCACGCGCGGCTGGTGCTCTACAAGCGCATCTCGGCGGTCGAGACCGAGGCGGAACTCGACGACCTGCAGGCCGAGACCATCGACCGCTTCGGCCTGTTGCCGGACCCGGCGAAGAACCTGTTCCGCATCGCGCGGCTGCGCATCGGCGCCGCGCGCCTGGCGGTGGAGCGCCTCGACGTGTCGCCCGCCGGCGGTTCCATCAGTTTCGCGGCATCGACCACCATCGACCCGGGCGCGCTGATCCTGCTCGTGCAACGCAGCGGCCGCGCGATGCGCTTCGATGGACCGAGCAAGCTGCGCTTCACCGGGCAGCATGCCGAACCGGAGGATCGATTCGAGGCGGCCGGGAAGCTGCTCGATGCACTGGACCGGTGCGCGGGCAGTTGATCACCGCTCGCTCCCCGCTGGACCCGGGCACTGCTGATCATCACAATCGGCCCGCATGATTCCGCTCCGAGACGACAACACCCCGTCGCGACTACCCGTGGTGACCCGCGTGTTGGTTGTGGCTTGCACGCTCGTATTCCTCTGGCAGATGACACTCGGCCCGAATGGCGGCCAGGCGGCCGTGTACGCGCTCGGGGTGATCCCGGCCGTACTGTTCGGCCACGAGGCGCTGCCGGCGGAACTGGCGGTCGTGGCGCCGCCGGTGACGATCCTCACGTCCATGTTCCTGCACGGCGGGTTCATGCACCTGCTCGGCAACATGCTGTACCTGTGGATCTTCGGCGACAACGTCGAAGACAGCATGGGACGGGCACGGTTTCTCGCCTTCTACCTGCTGTGCGGCGCGGCGGCGGTATTCGCACAGGCCCTGCCGGATACGAATTCGAACGTGCCGATGATCGGTGCGAGCGGCGCGATTTCCGGCGTGCTCGGTGCCTACCTGCTGCTGTTCCCGCACGCGCGGGTGCTGGTCGGCATCCCGCTCGGGTTCGTCCTGCAGACCGTGCACCTGCCGGCCGGTGCGGTGCTGGCGCTGTGGTTCGTGCTGCAGCTCGGCAGCACCCTGTTGTCCGGCACTGCCGAAGCCGGTGGCGTCGCTTTCGGGGCGCACATCGGCGGATTCATCGCCGGCATGCTGCTGATCCCGGTATTCAAGCGGCGCGACGTGCCGCTGCGACTGCCGTTCCGGCGCGGCTGACGCCTGCGGCGGGCATCGCTGGACGGGATCAGGCTTCGGGCGCCGTCGCCAGGCTCCCCGCCACCACCCTGTTGCCACCCAGTTCCTTCGCCTCGGACAGCGCCTGCCGCGTGGCTTCGAGCAGCGCCTCGCAGCCCAGCGTGCGGGACGCAACGGCGGTCACCACGCCTATGCTCACAGTGAGGTAACGGCCCGTGCGCGACCGCGGGTGGTGGATTGCGAGCGCGCGGACCCGGCCGGCGATGTGCTCGGCGTGTTCGAGCGCCCTGACGTCTTCCATGGACACGCCGAGCAGCAGGAATTCGTCAGTGGCCAGGCGGGCAACGACGTCGCTGGTGCGGCGCATGGCCGAAGCGATCGTCCGCCCGACCTGACGCAGCACGTTCTCGGTGGCGCTGCGGCCGAAGACCTCGAGGTAGTCCTGGCAGGCGTCCACGTCCACGCGCATCAGCGTCAGGGTTCGCCCGTCACGCTGCGCGATGGACCAGTCGCGACGCAGCACCTCCATGAGATGCTCCGGCGTGCTCAGCCCGCTCGAACGATCCACGGCGGCGGCCAGCGCGCCCGGTGCGCTGCGTGGCAGCGGACGGTAGTGCAGCGCCAGCCGCGCATCCGGCAGCAGCAGCGCCCACCGCTCGCACTCGACCGTGCTGCCATCCGCTCGGCGCAGGCGCACTCGCTGCCCCACGCCGACGCTGGTGCCATTGGGATCTGCCGGCGCTTCGATCTCGATCTCGTCGAGCGCCCGCCCCGGGGGCCACTCCTCAGGCCGTCTCAGCAGCGCAGCCAGCGTGGCATTCGCGTACAAGATGCGGGGCGCTCCCGCGGCGCCGTCGACCACCGCGACGCCGTCAAGGGCATGGCGCAGCACTTCGGCGAGCAGCGTCGGGTCTGGCATGCTCATGGTGGTCGGCGGCTCCCCTAGGCGTCGAGACGCAGCGGTGGTGCGTCCCGGCAATGATCCACCGCCGCGCGGCACTCCAGCCAGCGCGCGGTCTGTTGCAGCGCCAGGCGATCGGGCGTGGCACGCCCGTGCAGGCGCGCGAGTCGCACCTGGCTCAGCGGGTCCGATTCACCGCCCAGCTCGTCGAGCACGGCAAGCACAGCCTCCCGGTCGTTGCAGAGCGGCAGTACGTCACAGCCTGCAGCAAGCGCACGCCGCGCACGTTCGGTCAGCGTACCTGCGAACGCAGCGCCACCCATGCTGAGGTCATCCGAGAACACTGCCCCGGTGAATCCGAGGCCCCAGCGCAGCTCCTGCTGGACCCAGCGGCGCGAGAAGCCCGCCGGGGCGTCGTCCACTTCCGGAAACAGTACGTGCGCCACCATGATCGATGCCAGCCCGTTGGCGATCAGCTGCCGGTATGGCCGCAGTTCGTCAGCCAGTTCGGCCATCGGGCGCCGGTCCACGGGCAGCGTCTTGTGCGAGTCCGCTACCACCGCGCCGTGACCGGGAAAATGCTTGGCCGTCGCCGCCATGCCAGCGGCGCGCATGCCCTGCATGCACGAGACTGCGAGGCGGCTGACGACCTCGGGGTCGCGGTGATACGCACGGTCGCCGATCACTTCGCTCACGCCGTAATCGAGGTCCACGCACGGCGCGAAGCTCAGGTCGATGCCCACGGCGCGCAATTCCGCCGCCAACAGCCAGCCGCACTGCCACGCGAGCCGGCGACCGGCCTCGGGATCGAGATCGTAGGCGTGGCCGATTGCGCGCTGCGGCGGCAGCTCCGTGAAGCCGCTCCGGAAGCGCTGCACGCGCCCGCCTTCGTGATCCACCGCGACGAGCAATGGTGGCTTGCGCACCGAGCGGATCTCGCGCACCAGCGCCTCGAGCTGGCGCGGGTTGTCGTAGTTGCGCGTGAACAGGATCACCGAGCCCACCAACGGGTGAGCGAGCACGCCGCGGTCCTCGGGCGTCAGCTCGTGACCGGCCACGTCCACCATCAGTGGTCCGAGTGTCATCGCGTTCCCCTCGCTGCTCCGCCCCACTCGCCCCACGGGTGGCTCGCCAGGTAGGAGTTGAAGTAGCGCACGTCCTGCGTCACCTCGGCCCCGAGCCAGGACGGCCGGGCGAACGACTCGGCCTCGTCGTCGAGTTCGAGCTCGGCCACGACCAGGCCGGCATTGGACCCGAGGAACTCGTCCACCTCCCACTCGTGGCCCGCATGCGGCACCCAGTGCCGCCACTTCTCGATGTGCCCGCCCGCGCAGAGGTGGTCGAGGATTTCGTTGCCCTCGTGCAGCGGCACCTCGTACTCGTACTCGAGGCGCGACGCCCCCTGCACCCGGCCCTTGAGTCCGATCCACGCCAGGTCGCCGGCGATGCGGACCCGCACGGAACAGAGTTCACTGCCCGCCAGGTAACCCTGCCTGAACAGTTCGCGCCGGCGCACACCCGTGCGCCAGGCATCGCCGTCCACCAGGAACTTGCGCTCGATCTCGATGGGCATCGTGTCAGCGTTCGAAGACCGCCATGGCCTCTACGTGGGTCGTGTGCGGGAACATGTCCATGACGCCTGCCGCGACCAGCCGGAACCCATGATCACGGACCAGGATCCCTGCATCGCGGGCCAGGCTGCCCGGATGACAGGAAATATACACGACACGGCTGGCACCACAGCCTCCCACGACGGACAGCGCCTCGCGGGCTCCCGCACGGGGCGGGTCGAGCAGCACCCGGTCGTAGGGGCGCTTTGCCCACGGCGCGTCGGTCGCGGGTGCCGCGAGATCCGCCGTCACGTAGCTGACGTTGGCAATACCCTGCCGCGCGGCATTGCGCACCGCCCGCGACACGAGGCCGGCCTCGCCCTCCACGCCCACCACCTCGCCGGCGCGACGCGCGAGCGGAAGGGAGAAGTTGCCGAGCCCGCAGAACAGGTCGAGCACGCGCGCGCCGGGCTGCGGGTCGAGCAACTCGACCGCGCGGCACACCATCGCCTCGTTCAGCGCGGCATTGACCTGGATGAAGTCGGTGGGCTCGAACTCCAGCGTGATCCCGAACGCCGGCAGCGTATAGCGCAAGGCTTCGAGTCCGGGCGTCAGCGGCTCGATGGTCGCTGGCCCGCCGGACTGCTGGTACAGGCGCGCGCCGTGCGCGCGCTCGAAGCCGCGCATTCGCTCCAGGTCCGCTTCGGTCGGCGGATCGAGCACGCGCAGCACCAGCGCACAGCCGTTTTCCGCGACGGCCACCTCGGCCTGCGGCACGCGCGCGGCGATGGACAGGCCGCCCACCAGTTCGGCAAGCGGATCGATGAGCGCGCCCAACGGGGGCGCGAGCACGCGGCACTCATGCAGGTCGGCCACATAGGGCGCCGCCCGCTCGCGGAACCCGACGACGACGCGGCCCTTGCGGGGCACGTGCTTGATGCCCAGGCGCGCACGACGCCGGTAGCCCCAGCTCGGGCCCGCCAGCGGCCCAAGCACGCGCTCCGGCTCGACGTCACCGAGCCGCGACAGGTTCTCGAGGAGCTGGGCCTGCTTGAATGCCAGCTGCGCGGCGGGCGCGAGGTGCTGCAGTGCGCAGCCCCCGCACGTGCCGTAGTGCGGGCACGGTGGCACCACGCGATCCGGACTCGGCGTGATGACCGACTCAAGCACGGCTTCGTCGAAGTTGCGGTGGCGACGCACGCGCTTCAGGACGACGCGCTCGCCCGGCAGCGCGTCCGCGACGAACACGGCTTTGCCATCGAGACGTGCGACACCGTGCGCCTCGTGGGAAAGATCGATGATCTCGGCCTCCTCGGGCTGCGCGCTGATCCGCTTCATCAGGTCCCTGTGGTCCAGGCCTCGAGGAACTCGCCGAGGTGCGCCTTGCCGGCCGCCCCGAGCCACGTCCGCACCAGGGCACACTCGCGCTCGTGCTCCTCGTGGTTGAGGCGACCGCGCATCAGCTCGAAGCGCAGGTAAATCAGGTATGTGTTGATGACGTCGGTCTCGCAGTAGTTGCGGATGTCCGCGACGCGCCCCTCCAGGAAGGCATCCCACACTGCCTCGCCCGACATGCCGAGTTTGCCCGGCAGGCCGAGCAGCTGGGCCATCTTGTCGAGGCCTACGCGGCCGCGGCCCTGGAAACCTGCCAGCACGTCCATCAGGTCCACGTGGCGCCAGTGAAAGCGGCTGATGTAGTTGTTCCAGCGGAATGACTGGTCCTCGTCGCCCATTTCCCAGTAGCGCTGGGCCTGCAGACTGTGGCGCATGGCGCGGTAGTTCAGCACGGGCAGGTCGAAACCGCTGCCGTTCCAGCTCACGAGGGTCGGCGTGCAGCGCTCGATGGAGTCGAAGAAGCGGCGCACGACTTCGGCCTCGGTGGAGTCGGGCTCGCCGAGGCTCCAGGCCTTGAAACCGTCGCGGGTGCGCATGGCCACCGAGATCGCCACCACCCGGTGCTGCTCGAGCGACAGGAACTCGGAGCCTGTCTGCTCGCGCTGGCGCGTCTGCATGACGTAGCCCACCTGCTTGTCGGTGAGCCCCTCGAGTCCATGCAGGCGGCGCCCGAACTCGACGTCCGGGACGGTCTCGATGTCGAACGCGAAGACGTTGCTGATGGTCACTTCGACTCCTTACGCATGAGCACGGCCACGGCCACCATCAGCCCAGCCTCGTCGGTGAGCGTGACGTGGCCCTCGCCTGCGCCGAGCTGGTCGCGCAGCGCGCGGCCGCGGTCCGACCAGATGATTTCCGGCCGCCCCCAGGCGTTGGACGCGACACCGACGTCGCGGATCCAGATGCCGTGCGCGAACCCGGTGCCGAGCGCCTTGACGACGGCTTCCTTGGCCGCGAAGCGCATCGCCAGGAAGCGTACCGGCCGCTTGTACTGACGGAAGGCCGCTTCCTCCTGCGGCATCAGCAGCCGACGTACGAAATGCTCGCCATGCCGCGCGTAGGTCTCCTCCACGCGGGCGAGCTGCACGACGTCGGTGCCGATGCCGAAGATCACGTCGGTCCTCAGCCGGCGCCGGGCACTTGCTGCCGCGCGGCGTTCATCAGCGACTTCATCTCCCGCACGGCGGCCGCGATGCCATCCACGATGGCTCGCGCCACGATCGCGTGGCCGATGTTCAGCTCGACGATCGCGGGAACCGCTGCCACTGCCTGCACGTTGTGATAGTGCAGCCCGTGCCCGGCGTGCACCGTGAGACCGATGCGCGAGCCATAGCGCGCAGCCTCGACGATGCGCGCAAGCTCCACCGCCTGGCGCTCGCCGGTCGTTTCTGCGTAGGCGCCCGTGTGCAGCTCGACCACCGGGGCACCCGCCTCGAGCGAGGCCTCGAGCTGGCGCGGCTCCGGATCGATGAACAGCGAGACGCGGCTGCCGACTTCAGCCAGGGCCACGCAGGCCTCCCGGAGTCGCGGCACTTGGCCGGCGACGTCGAGCCCGCCCTCCGTCGTGAGTTCCTCGCGCTTCTCGGGCACGAGGCAGACGTCGTGCGGCCGGACGCGACGCGCAATTGCGATCATCGCATCCGTCGCAGCCATCTCCAGATTCATGCGGGTCTGCAATGCGGCACGCATGCGCTCCACGTCCTGGTCCTGGATGTGGCGACGATCCTCACGCAGGTGCAGCGTGATGCTGTCGGCGCCCGACTGTTCCGCAATCAGGGCGGCGAGCAGCGGATCCGGGTAGCTGGCGCGGCGCACCTCGCGCAGCGTGGCCACGTGATCGATGTTGACGCCGAGTCGCAATGGATGCATGAGCACGTTTCAACCTCCGGGCGCGGGGCCGCCGCGGGACCGCATCGCGAGCATCACCTCGCGCGTGCGCAGCGGACGTCCGTCGAGACACTGGTCGAGCGCCGCCCGCAGCAGACGGCGCGCGTCGGCAAGGCTCTGCGGGTCGGCCAGGTCCTCACGCGCCAGCGACAGCAGCGAGGCGCCGGTGAATACCAGCGTGCCCTCGGCCACTCCGTCCACCGCCTCCGCCCCCCCGTCGATCCGGTAGCGGTACGCGCGGCGTGATTCAATGGGCTCGCCACTGCCGACATCGTGCGACAGGTCGAGGCCCCAGCCGAGTTCCTCGAGCAGCCGTTTCTCGAAGATGCGCAGGGAGCGGGCTGGATCGGCATCCGCGTCGTGGAGACGTGCCACGATCGCTGCGTAGGCGTCGTACAGGGCTGGATGCGCGTCGTGCCGTGGCAAGAGCTTGATCAGCAGCTCGTTGACGTAGAAGCCGCTCATCAACCGGTCGCCCGAGAGGAACGCCGGGGTCCGCACTCGTTCGGCGCCGGTCAGCTGCCCGGCCTCTCCGCGCGCACTCCATGACACGAGCAGCTCGCCAAACGGCTGCAGCGCCGCCGGCAACGAGGATCCGCCGCGGCGTGCTGCGCGCGCGAACACCGAAACCCGCCCGTGGGTGCGCGTGAAGAACTCCAGGATGCGGCTCGAGTCGCGCCACGGGTAATGGTGCAGCAGGAACGCGGGCTCGAGCTGCACCCGCCGCGCCGCGCCGCTCATATCTCGAACCCGAACTTGCGCAGGGCGTTCTCGTCGTCCGACCAGCCCTCGCGCACCTTGACCCACAGCTCGAGGTGCACGGGCTGGCCGAAGTGCTGCTTCAGGTCGAGCCGGGCAGCGCGGCCGATCTCCTTGAGCAGCTCGCCGCCCTTGCCGATCACGATGGCCTTCTGGCCGGTGCGCTCGACCCAGATTACGGCCTGCACCACCAGCTTGCCCGGCTCGTCCTCGGCCTCGCCGATGCCCTCGACCTCCACCACCAGGCCGTACGGCAACTCCTCCTGCAGGCGGCGGGTGAGCTTCTCGCGGATGATCTCGGCCGCCATGAAGCGGTCGCTGGCATCCGTGATCTGGTCCGGTGGATAGAGCAGCGGCGACTGCGGCAGATAACGCCCGATGATCTCGGGCAGGTGCTCGATGTTGTCCCGCTTGAGCGCCGACAGCGGCACGACCTCGACGAAATCCGCCTTGCGCGACACTTCGGCGATGAACGGCAGCAACCGTTCCCTGGGCCGCGCGCGGTCCACCTTGTTGATCAGCAGCAGGATCGGGCGCCCGGCCTGGCGCAGCTCACCGAGCGCACGCTCGTCCTCGTCCGTCCAGCGCAGCGCCTCGATGATGAACAGGTTCACGTCCGAATCGGCCAGCGACGACAGGGCCAACCGGTTCATGTACCGGTTGATCGCGCGGGGCTGCTTCGAGTGGATGCCGGGCAAATCGGCGAAGATCACCTGCAGCCCGGGCCGTGTCAGCACGCCGTGAATGCGCGTCCGCGTCGTCTGCGGGCGCGGGCTCACGATGCTGACCTTGTGGCCGAGCAGCGCGTTCAGCAGCGTGGATTTGCCGACGTTCGGGCGGCCGACCAGCGCGGCGATACCACAGCGGGCCAGGCCCTCTCCGCTCGTATGCCCGGCCTCATTGCGTTCTTCAGTCATGTGCGGTCACCTCGCGGGCCAGCTGCTCGAGCACGCGCTGCGCCGCTTCCTGCTCCGCCCGGCGGCGACTCGAGCCCTCGCCGCGCGCCCGCAAGCCCAGCACCGCCACCTCGCAGCTCGCCACGAACCAGTGCTCGTGCGGCTCGCCGGTGACTTCCTCAACGGCGTAGGCCGGCAGGCGCAGGCCACGCGCCTGCAGTTGCTCCTGCAGCCGCGTCTTGGGGTCCTTGAGTTCCCGTGCCTCCGGCAACTCGTCCAGCCGCCCGGCAAACAACGTCTCGATGACGGTGCTCGCCGCGGCGATGCCGCCGTCCAGATAGACTGCACCGAACAGCGCCTCGAGCGCGTCGGCCAGGATGGAGCTGCGCCGGAATCCCCCGCTCTTCAGCTCGCCGCTGCCGAGGCGCAGCTGTTCGCCGAGGCTGAGCCCGGTGGCGACCGCCGCGAGCGACGCGCCGCTCACCAAGGCCGCCCGATAGCGGCTGAGGTCGCCTTCATCGGCATCCGGGTACTCGCGGAACAGCAGCATGGCGACGGCGAAATTGAGCACCGAGTCGCCGAGGAACTCGAGACGCTCGTAATTGCGCTTGCTGGCGCTGCGATGGGTGAGCGCCGCAGCGAGCAGCGCCGGGTCGCGAAAGGCGTACCCGAGCCGCGCTTCGGCCCATTCGCCCGCGGTCAGCAAACCCGTCTCACTGCTGGATGGTGACCGACTTGTCGAATTTCGCGAGCAGGAAGACGTTGGCGATGAAGGGCTGCTCGACCTGATAGACCGCCTTCAGGTCGTAACCCTGGTTGGTCCTCTTGATCTCGATTTCCTTCCAGCCGACGCCCTTGATGTCCTCGACGTCCCAGCGGCGCTCGAGCGAGTTGCGGATCATCTGCGGGTTGGTGTCGATCGCCGCGTGCTCGTCGCGTACCTGCTCCAGGGCGCGCGCCACTTTGGTGTATTCGAGGAAGACCGGCACCAGGCGGATGCCTGCGTAGAGAGCCGCGCCGAGGATCACGAGGATCGTCACGATCCCGAGGAATGTCGCGCCACGCTGACGTTGCTTCATGTGTGACTCCGGAATGGTCAATGGATCGAGTCGCCGATGCGGCTCCAGATCGGGGCGTTGGGCAGGTTCCAGTTCAGCCAGATGACGACGGCCTTGCCGACGACGAAGTCCTCGGGCACGAAGCCGACTTCCGGGAACCGGCTGTCGCGGCTGTTGTCGCGATTGTCGCCCATGAAGAAGTAATGGCCTGCGGGAACCACGTCGTCGAAGTCATAGGACGGCCGGCTCGGGATGTACAGCACGCGGTGCGGCACCGGGCCGAGTCGCTCGACTGCGACCTGCGCGCCGGTGTGGCCGAACCCCTCGTACACGCCGTCCAGGGAAACCGGTTGCTCCTCACCATTTACCCAGACGCGCTTCTCGCGCACGGTGATGCGGTCGCCCGGCAGGCCCACCAGGCGCTTGATGTAGTTCGTCGCCGGGTCGGCCGGCAGACGGAAGACCACGACGTCGCCGCGCTGCGGCTGGCCGAGCTTCACGACCTCGCTGTTCACGACTGGCAGGCGCAGCCCGTAGGTGAACTTGTTGACGAAGATGAAGTCGCCGTCGAGCAGCGTCGGCATCATCGAGTCGGACGGGATGCGGAACGGCTCGAACAGGAACGAGCGGATCAGCAGCAC
>Ga0079037_100000073_pt1 | contig 31591 bp, 27 predicted proteins | sample Mud3Dept4metaG_FD_71479 | JGI IMG/M metagenome (GOLD analysis project Ga0079037, IMG submission 71479) | Freshwater wetland microbial communities from Ohio, USA, analyzing the effect of biotic and abiotic controls - Mud 3 Core 4 Depth 4 metaG | ecosystem: Environmental > Aquatic > Freshwater >... | reverse complement strand
CCATCCTGCACTTATCACTGCTCCTAGGTTCAAAACTCGCCTTCCAACGTTACGCTCTTCCACTGATTCCGTTCGTTGCAGTGCTCGCTTCCTACGGGGTGTTCGGAATCCGCCGTCATGGCAACAATCACTTGGCCCCCCTGCCTCGCCGTATCATGGGGGCCGTATCCCTGGCGATGCTCGCAGCCGCCCTCGCCGTTCACGGAATTCAATCCGTCAACCACAACCTCCTCCTTCAGCGCACCGATACGAGAGCCGTGTTCAGGAAGGCCTTCTCCGCCAACAAAAGTGGACTCCGTTCGTTACAGATTGCGGCGGGCCGATACTCGGGGGACCATCTGGGCGTTCCAGTGGATGTGTTTCCCGGCCATGGTTCAAGCCAGACTTTGAGGGATCTCGACATCCTGATCATGGACAGTTTTTCCCACGACAGATACATCTATGACAAGCGTTTAACCCTCTTCGTCGATTTCTCCCGATTTACGGAGGGACTTGTGGTGACCCTTACCCCCTATGACCAGAAGAAGGATAGAGTACCGTTCTCACCCGAGTCCCTCTATTCTCCCTACTTCCCTGACTCTGCATTTAGATTGAGACCCGGCCCCTATATCGAAGTCTACTTTTCTGATGCATCCCTTGCCCGATCCTTTTCAGATTCCCTTTCCCTCTCCGGGGTCGGAAACGCAAGTGGCCCTGTCACGCTTGGATACTACTACAACAAATTCTCGAGAACAACTCCGCGGTGAGGAGGCTCAAGAGGTCCTCCTTGGATCGACAGGGTCTCAGATTCCCTGAAGTGGGGATAAAGGCACAGGAATCCTCCTCGCGGGGCTTGGACGGGTTCCCGGAGTTTTCGCCGGATGGAAACGACTCATATCACATGCTAAGATTAAGCGATATGGCAGTGTGGTAGTGAAGGGAGGTTCGGCGGTCGCAGAATGGCTACGGATCTGACGAGGCGACTCCATCGGATCTTTGTTGAAGATGATCAAACCCATCGGGCCTTTGTCATGGGGGCGCTTTACTCTGTTCTCCTTAGCCTTCATCTCCTGATGGGTTGGCAGATGAAGGGGCCGCTCCTCAGCGGGGACGAGCTGGGATACCTTGGAAACACAAGATACCTCTGGGGGCAAGGGTTCCTTCCCGCCATGGAAGGCGGGACGTCCATTCACGCCGGTTATTCCCTTTTGATTTCTCCTGCGTTCTGGCTTTCCTCAGAACCGAAAGAAACGTATCTTCTGGTCTTGGGAATAAATAGCTTCCTGATCAGTCTTATATTTCCACTGCTTTATTACTGGCTGAGAAGGGTTTTCTCTATAGGTTTCACTGTTTCGCTGTGGGCGAGCTTCGTAACCTCTCTCTATCCTCCTTTTCTACTCCATTCAAATGTCGCCTGGGCCGAAAATGCCCTTATCCCTCTCTTCCTCATTCCGTCGATCCTCATCTATTTAATGTTCAAGAGGGATTCCATATCCCTTGGATTCCTTTTCGGAGTCTCGGTTTCGTTTCTCTATGCAGTCCATCCCCGGTTCCTTTTCATTCTGCCCATGGCGGCCTTTTATCTAACGTACCTCGCGCTCCGAAAACTCTTGCCTCCAAGAATAGTTGTCGCATCATGGAGTTCATCCATTCTCGGAGTCTTCGCCACTCTCAAGCTTCATGGTCACCTAAAATGCCTGGCTTGGGAAAGTGTGGGGAGCCCTATTGTTCAGAAATCGATATCAGCCTATCCTGACTGGAACAGTCTGGGCAAATTCTTCATTGGGACGGCTGGGCAGCTCTGGTATCTCACAGCATCGACCTACGGTCTATTCGTTGGCGGATGTCTCTTATTCGGGATTACGATTTGGCGGAATCGTCATTCTCTCAGCCAAAAAACTTCTCTCTCAGGGCAGGAGCATGCCCTCCTCTTTTGCGGGCTCTCCTCAGCAGGGGTATGGATCCTCTCGACGCTCTTTCTGTCCAGTTTCAAGTGGAATGCGGAACGCTTGATTTACGGAAGATACAATGAATGTTTTGCCGCTGCTTTTATAGCACCGGCCTTGGGAATGGTTCTGGCGAACAAGGGGATTGGACAAGGGAGAAAGACCATGATCCGATCGCTCTGGGTCGGGTTCTTCGTACTGGGATTCATCATTTCCCTGGTCGAGGTGAACAAGATCGAGATCTCCAGCATGATACCCGTGAACGTTCATGGCCTGTTTCCCATCCTGGGCACGCTCATTTATAAACTGAAGTTTTCGTTCTTTTCGGCTATCTTGGCCTCCACCCTCTTCTTTTTCCTTGCCATAGCGTTCTTATACTGGGCGTTTCGCCTGCACCGGTTTCTCGGGATCATTTCCCTTAGCAGTCTTTTTCTCGTGATGGGAGTCTCCCAGTACCTCGTTCTCTGCCTACCCGTTGCCAGGTGGGTAGACTCTCTATCTTTACCAAAAGTCATCCGTACGCTCCCGGATATCCGGGCGGTATCCCTTGATCGAGCCACTGGACGGCAGAGAGAATTCAATGAGTATCAATATTTCCTCCCTTATACTCGGTTCTTATCTTTCGACAGTTCCAAAGGCAACTTTCCCGAAACCCATTATTTCATCTCCTCCCGGTTTTCCCAGACAGCGAGCAAAATGGGGGCTTGCATAGTGGCTCTTGAAGGGGAAGGAGATCTAGCCTTATGGGTTCAGAAAGAAGGTTCCAAAAATAGATGAGGGAGAAACGGGAGAGGGTTCCACATGATGCCCTGCGACCACAGTCCATCGTAGGTTTTTAGGCCAAAACACCCCTTTGCCGTCGTGAGATCACAAAGAGCCCATTTATTCGAGGTATTCCCGGTGCTGGGTCAACTCCCAAAGGTCATGGTTCGCTCCCCAGATATTCTGCACCGCAAGTAGGGCTGTGAGCATGGAGTGGTCTTGGTTGTTATACCGGTGGAGTCCGTTGCGGCCGATCGTCTGCAGGTTCTTAAGAGTGGACAGAAATTCTCTGATCACCCGCAGGTGATCACGGTATCCGCTCTCGTAGACAGGATAAGCCTTTGTCTGGCGGATGATGGTCGCTCTGTCCACATCGCCGGGCTTAACCCATCCTAAACGAACCAGTTCATCGGAGGCTAAACGAGTCAGCTCGTCGTCAGACATTCTCCAGAGATCATCTCCCTCCTTGCAGAAGTACTCCATGCCCAGACTCGTTTTGCTGGGGTCCCGGACCATCCAAGGGCTCCAGTTCTTGAAGTTCTGGATGCGTCCCACTTTCAATTCCGGGCTGTGAATGTAAACCCACTGGTCCGGGAAGAGATGAGGCCGCTTCACAATCAGACCGACCAGGATAAAATCACGATAAACGAGTTCCCTCGCCCCCCGCAACACCTCGGCCGGGGGCGCAGGGTCGAGACGCAGCAGGAGTTCCTTCAGGGGAATGCTGGAGATAAAATAATTCCCCGGGGTTTCGATCATCTGCTTCCCATTTCGGAACGTCACCCCTCGAATGCGGTCCCCCTCGAGATGGAAGCGGACAGCCTCAGTATTAAAATGGACCTTTCCTCCCTGATGCTCCAGCGCCTTCCTGAACCCGTCCCACATACTCCCCGGACCCCTCTTGGGGTAGTAAAATTCGCTGATGAGCGACTTGGCCCGGTTGTCGCCGAAGAGGAGACTCGCGATCACCGTCTTGACCGACAGTCCATGGATGCGCTGAGCCACCCAGTCGGCCTGAATGGCGTGACTGGGCATTCCCCACACCTTTTCGGTGTACCCTTTGAAGAAGGTCAAGAAGAGGCGTCGCCCAAAACGGTTGGTCACCCACTGGTCGAAGTTTTTCTCTTCGGGATAGGGGAACAGTTTCGCCCTGAAATAACTCAGAAGGATCAGGACGCTTTCAGTGAAGCCGAGGTTCGACAGGGTGTTAAGGAGCTGAAGGGGATAGTTGAAGAACTGGCCTCGATAGTAGATCCTTGACAGGCGCTTCACCCTGACAAGCTCTTCCCCAAGCACTTCCTCCCAAAGCCGTTGCACATCCTCTAGCTTGGTGAAGAAACGATGTCCCCCGATATCGAAGCAAAAGTCTTCGTAGATCTCCGTCCGGGCTAAACCGCCCACCATTCCGGATTTTTCGAAAACGACCGGGCGAATGTTCCGCTTTCCCAGTTCATAGGCGGCGGTCAAGCCGGCGGGACCCGCACCAATGATGATCACGGGCTCACGGATCATGGGTAAGACTCCGGACGCGCGCGCTGGCAAACTTCTTGCCGCTGTGATCCGGTCGGGCTCGGGGTCGCCGGGCAGAGTCTCAAGAACAGGTTTCGCCCCGCACCGATGGCGAATCCCAGACCGCTGTAGACATAGTAGAACCAGTGCCAGGGGATCGTCTTCAGTGCAAACCACAGGCCTCGCTTGTCCTTGAAAAACCGGTATAGCGGGGCGTTCATCGCCAGAAGCGAGAACAGGAGCCCGATGCCCACGCTCACTAACCCCGGCCACCACCAGGTTCCGACGGCAAGGGGCAAAAGAGAATAGATCAGGACCACGCTCAGTCGACTCGAAAGCGTGAGGTTGAGGTCATTGATGAATCGACGATCCCGCAGGATCAGCTCAGTCCAGGGAATCGCCCTCTGAGAGAAGTCGGATCGCACCAGAGAGACGACCCCCCACCGCTTCAGGTGCTTCACCTGTAGGTCCTTGCACAGCCGAATGGAATGGCCCCTTGTCTTGAGCCGGTACCCCAGGTCGATATCTTCAATCGAAGGCCGGCAGTAGCTCTCGTCAAAACCGCCCACCTCCTCAAACACATGGCGTCGAATAGCTCCGCATGCTCCCCAGAAGGTGGAAGCCTCCTTTCGCCCCGCCTGGTGAACATAATGATGGAAGAGATTCTTGTACTGGGACAGGAAGTTGGTCTCGTAAGGCTCATCGTCGTAGGATCCAAGAACCGCCGCCAGCCCCGGCTCACCCCTAAAGATCGTTTCGATTTGACCCAGAATCCGGCGGGGGACAAGAACATCCGCGTCGATGAACAGAAGGATATCCCCCCGGGCGGCTGCAGCTCCCACATTCCGAGCCCGGGCCGGTCCTCTCGCCTCGGGAAGTCTCAAGACCTTGGCGTTCAGTTCCTCGGCAATCTGCCAGGAACCATCCGTGTCGCCGTCGGCCACCACGATGGTTTCGACCGGCGGGGGGGTGACTTCTGCAAGGGCCGAGAGACACCTGCGGAAGGGCTCTCCCCCGTCCCGGACCGGAATGATGACAGAAATTGAAAAGTCAGCGATACCCATTTCCTGATGAAGAGAAACGGCTTCGGCTCTCCTCCCCGGGAAGGCGTCGCACCCGTCCGAGGATTTCATGAGCCCTCTATTCATATCCTGATCCCCTCCCCGAATCAACTCGTTCCTTTCAGACGTGAGATAGGCTGTGGGCCTACCCGACGGCCTCGAGAAGTTCGTGAGCCTTCAGACGGTCAACCAAGGGCCAGAGGTCCCACATGGGAACACCAATCTTATCGGCGATGTCCAGCAAAGAGTGCTTGCCGTCGGAATAAGCGATGAGATTCATCATGTCCCTCACCTGCTTGGTGCTCTCTTTCGTGCTCAGAGTGGGGTACAGGCCCCTCTTCCCTAACTGGGGTTCGCACAGCACGGTTAGTTTTAACGTTTCATTGCGCTCAATGCAACGAATGCACTGCAAGAGGACTTCGTACCCCTCCATCAGGCCAGAGGGGGTGATCAGATAAAGATCATCCAGGGAGGTATGATATTCGGGATATTCGCCGTACTTCGATCTCATGATGGAACACACGGGAAGATCGACGCCCGGGCTGCAGTACTGGCGTTCATCACTCTGCCTGTCGAGGTAAGTGTAAGCCACAAAATCCGGGTGCATGTGTTTCATCACGTGCAAAGCCACCTGATCTGCCAAGGTGTCTCCGTTTCGCGAGGCCAGGTAGGAATAGGAACGATCGTCACCGATACAGGTCACGTTGAACCCCGCAATGATGCGCTGCCGCATCACCTCCAGGTGACGGCTCAGGTAGGCAATGGACCCTATGCCTTCCGGAATGAATATGATCCGATAAGTATGCCTGCGATCCTTCAGGGCGGCCAGCCATCTTGCAACAAACGTGGTTACAACGGGTCCTGACAATTCGTTGTTTGCAAGCGACGGATGACATACATAGGTGGACAGGAAAACCTCTTTCTCGCTGCGGCCCGGGAGAATCAATTCTCCATACGTAAGGCTGCCATCGCTCAAATCACTATTAATGGTCACATGGTACGTTCCGGGTTTTAACTGTTTCCTCTGTTCCTCCGGGAGACAAAACCCCCATCTCTCTTCGTAGTAAGATGTGACATACGGTATGGCCGTGGGCTGGTCCGGAAGCGAATGAAGATGCTCCTGCAGCTCTTCCAGGGTCACGGTTTTGTCTACGGGGACGGAATAACCCACCACATGTAGGTTTGACTTTTCAAAATCAATGATCTTGTCACCCTCCGGGCCAATGACATAGGCATCGCGGATATTCCATTCTTTGGGAATCTTCCAATCGAAGCATACTTCCCCCGAAGGGATTTCAACGATGTCGAGTTCGGAAAGGTGATCTTTGAGCTGGCGCAGCGTTTTTCGCACCCCGTTTCCAGTGATACTCCTGCAAATTGGGAACAAATCGCTGCAGAGGCGATGCATCTCCTTTCCCAGATCATCCATGGTGTGCTTCCCCTTCTATCGCGTAGAGCAATCCCTTCGCTCTGCCGGAAAGGATGATACTGGAAACAAAGTCAAACATCTTCCTTGCGGAGATCACCCTTAACCCTGACCCCTCCCGGGGTCTGCAGCCTTTGTACAGACCTCTCTCCCAGAGTAATTCTCCTGCAGGATTCACGTGCGTCAGGACCCCCTGTTCCAGATCTCTCACAAACAGGCCATACGATCGGACCGCTGTCTTGCCACACTGATCCCTATAGTTGCCTGAAAATGTCTTGTGATACCTGTAGGGGACCTTGTGCATTTCTTCGACGTGGTGATAAAAGGTTACGCTGTCTTGGTCTGCCAGGTCCAGGACGGCGATCTTGCCGTCCAACTCTCTCAGAAGAGCAAACGGTGAATCCTCCCCGTATCCGCTGAAGTTATCGACCCCCCTGAACCTCTCGGCCTTGGCTCCTATGGCCGCAAAGGAATAGATCGGATGGCCGGTTCGAACGGCACCTGGATGAACCCGCCCGGCTTCCGTCAGGGCACCCATGCGGGATGGAGTGCGACGGATATCAAAGGGAATCCCCTTCGCAAAATCAAAGTTGAACAGTGGCAACAGGATCGTTCCGGAGGGTCCGACGGCCTCCAGAAAAGAGTCAAGGACCATCTCGGGCGATATGTCCATACCCTGTGTCCCATATCGCCTGATCGTTCTCTGCAGGCTGCTGTGGATCAGGACAGTATCCCCTTTTTCAATTCCCGATTCAGCCCACCCTGCGGTCTGTAATCTGCACCTTTCCATCGTTAGGGACGCCGGACCAGCGCCTCGAGGGCAGAAATAAACCTCTCCGAAGCTTTCCCGTCGAGGAATTCACACTCCGAGAGTGCGTACTCTCTCCGTTTCTCCCGGTCCATGGTCCGGTCCTCGAGGTACGCGTCAATCAATTCCAACAATTCCTTTGGGCTCTTGGCCACTCTCGCTGATTCGTGCTTCAGCTTCTTCTTGTTGAGATCGTGCTTCACGCGGAATTTCAATAACTGGCCGGCCCGCAAGCCGGAGGTATATTCATCGTAGGCGACGTGAATAACCGGAAGATCACAGACCAGGGCTTCGAGGCTGATTGTCGAGAAGAAGTTGATCAGCACATCGGAGTACCGGAGAAGGTAGTGGAGGGTATCGGTGTCTCCGTCAAGGTCCGACGAAGCGCCCTGCACGGTTTCGGATGAAAGCGTATCGCTTGATTCAATGAGGGGATCGCTGAGATAGACCGATGGCAACGTGCTGATCAGCTCCCTCATGGTGCGCCAGGCCGACGTCGCTGCAATCTCTGGGGCTACAGGGTAGGGGCGAAAGACGACATTACATTCGGGCAGTTTCTGGTCCTTGAGGAGTCGGTAAAAATGATAATCATGAAAAATGTTGCGGCTTCCCGCAAAGAGAATGGTCTTTCTTGACGGATCGAGTCCCTTGGTCCTGAGAAATTCCTCACGGGTCATCCGCAGGGGCACGAAATACCGGTCGAATTGAATGGGACCTGTGATCTGAATGCGGGAGGAGGGCACGTGATGGTATTCCCTTGCCTCTCTTGCCATCTCCATGCTCCACACAGAAAGGAGCTCTGGCATGAACCCACGAAACCCCCGAGAGGTGAGATTGTCATAGTTGGTGATTGCGGCTGCCACCGGGATATGGAGCGCCCCGGCTTCTCGCGCCAGCAGGCCTTCAACCTCAAATCCCTGAGACCCTATCCCCGGGATCACCACGCTGTGAACTCCGGATTCTTTCAGAAGCTTCGTTTGAATGTTCGTGGGATAAAGCGACGTTTCTAGCCAGTCGGATATCCGGCCGACGCTGGGTAGCTTGCGGACCGTGTTCAGAAGGAAACAGTGAAGGAGGACTTTCGATATCGGCGCTTCCGAGGATATCCTTGATTCGAAGAACTCTCTCAGGAGCAGGTCAGCGGTCCGAGTCGGAGTGAGGAACCGGCGCAGGGTCATCAGATGGGAAAGCCCCTTCTGATTTCGAAGGAAGTGTTGATACTCTCCGTCACGGAGAGGGAAGTATCGTCCCTGCGGAGGCTTGAGGAGGCTGAAAGAGTGGTCCGGGATGAGGAAAACGGAAGACATGCCGTGACACCTCAAGGCGGTTCGAAAATGCGGCATGTGGAAACTTCGGGTCGCCATTTTTCCCATGATCGGGATGGCGATCTTTATGGGTTCGGCGTGAGGCATGATCGGCTAACCCCTGAAGCCTGAAAGATAACCCGCACCCCTAAGACTCAAACATGTCCCACTGGAGAACCGTGTCCTCTTCAATGTCCTTGGAGGCACGCTTGCCCATGAGGGGCTCCATCTCCCGCGGGGGGATGCCCGTCCCCGGACGCTTCACCGCAATCATGTCCGGTGTGATCGTCTGACCCGCCGCGATTCTGCGGGAAGCGACAAGACTTCGACGGGCGAAGGCGCGGGCCGTTTCGTCGTTGGCTGAGTTCCCGATGGCACCGGCCCGCAGCAGGTCCTCCACATAGCCCTGCTGCTGACGAAACAGCCTGAGGTCCTCCGGATCCATGGCGTGATAATGGTCATTGCCCGGCTTTGTCTTGTCCAGCGTAAAATGCTTTTCAACGATTCGAGCCCCCAGCGCCCATGCTACGCTCAGTTGCAGAAGATTGAACCTTGCCGGCACATGGTCGGAATATCCCACCACGACTTCCGGAAAGGCCCTCCGGAGTGCCGTGATCGCGCGAAGGTTGGCAAACTCCGGCCGGCAGGGGTAGTTCAGGATGCAGTGGAGCAGGGCGACCTGGGGGCACCCGTTGGTTGTCAACAGCGTGAGGGCCTCCCCAATCTCCTCCAGGGTTGCAGCCCCCACGGACAGAAGCACTGGTTTCTGCTTCGAGGCGATCTTCTTCAGCAAGGGATGGTGAGTGATGTCGGCGGAAGCCACCTTGAAGGCAGGCAGCACCTCGTCGAGCTCATCCACAAACCCCTCGTCAAAGGCCGTGGTTAGGAAGGTGATATGGTTCTCCGCCGCGCACATTGCAAGCTCCCGGTAGTCATCGGGGTCGAAATGATCGTAGCGCGAAAAAAGTTCATACTGGCTGCCAGCCGGTTCCTGGTTCCGATCCCAGTAGGCCGGGCTGTCGCGGGAAGCTAGGGAACGGGCCTTGTAGCTCTGGAACTTGACCGCGTCCGCCCCGGCCCCAGCGGCCTCCCGGATCATCCGCTTCGCGGTGGCGAGGCTGTTTTCATGGTTCACCCCCGCCTCGGCGACCACATACAACGGTTCGCCATCTCCGATCCACTGGGGTCCGATCTTGAACCGAGCCATTTCAGTAGGCTCCCTTCTCCCGGGGCTTGCCGTGCTTTTCCCTGATGTGTTTTTGGTACTTTATCAGCTCTCGATGGTTGTTGGTGATGTTCTCGCCGTGCCGAGAATAACGATAAAGGGGCAACTCCACATGGCCGATGTGGTGGTGTTGCATGAATCGTATCCTGAGATCTTCCTCCTCGCACATCTGGATACTTTCGTCGTAAAGCCCGATGGAGATCAAGGCGTCCTTCCGAAACATCACCCCGCAGGCGATGGGTTTGTGGACGCCCGACAACCGGGCGATGTGCTGTTCATGTTCGTCGACAAGGAAATAATCGCAGGACACGGCGCCCCAGTGGGGGTTGAGGGCCAGGTGCAGATGTTCGACGTAGATCAGGTCCTCGTGGATATAGTCGTCGGAATCAAGGTTGACCACGTACCGGCCCCTGGCCCGCCGGATGCCGATGTTCCTTGCCACGGGCAATCCCAGGTTTTCCTCGTTCCGGAAGTAAGTGATCTGGTCGCCGTAGTCCCGCGCGATCTGCGGCGAATGATCCGAGGAACCGTCGTCGATCACCACCACCTCAAACTCCTCGCGAGGAAACCTCTGGGCGAGGGCGGACCGGATCGCCCGCGACAAGTACTTTTCCCGGTTGAAGCAGGTGATGATGAGGCTGACTTTCATAACTCCCTTTCTCCCCCCATGCGCAGGGCCACGGCCAGGTCCTGGACCGCCTCCCTCCCCGTGCAAAGCTCGCTGCTCGCCCCCCCCGAGACCGCGGTCTTGAAGGCTTGCCCCTGGCTGAGGTACGTCTCATCCCAGGAAAACCCCTCCGCTGTACGCCATCTCCTCACGGTGCCCTCGTGGGTGTAAACCTCCAGAACCCCATTGATCCAATCCAGGTCTGCCCTTCCCTTTTCAAAGGCGACCTGCAGGGTCCGGGTTGGCGGTTTCTGGCAGAGGCTCAGGCTCACGTTCGACAACGTCCCGGAGGCGTGCCGGATCACCCCGACGGCTACCTCGTCCACATCGGCCCCCAGGACCCCGCCCGTGGAATGAAAACCGGCGACGGCCACCGCCTCTCCGAAGAGCCAGATCAGATAATCGATCTCGTGAATATGGGTAAGCAGCGATCCGCCTCCCAGCTCTTTTCTGGCGGCGTAACTCAACCGATAATCCTCCCAGGGATGCCAATCCGGCAGCCAGCTGCCGAAGTGTGCCCGCGCCAGGACCGGCCTCCCGAGGCAACCGTTTCCGAGAAGCCTCCTCAGCTCGAGGAGTAACGGGTGAAAGCGAAGGTTGCATCCCACGGCGATCACCAATCCTCTGAGGTCGGCTTCCCGGAGCAACTCCCGGCAGCCCGCGAGCGTGTGACTGATCGGCTTTTCAATCAACACATGGGCCCCGCCGTCTACGGCAACCCTTGCGGTTTCCAGATGAAGCGCCGTGGGGTTCGCGATCACAGCGGCCTGAGGCTTCTGAGCGACGGCCTCCTCCAGGGAGTCAAAGAGCCGATCCGGCGGGGCGATACCGGGCAGCTCCAATCTCCCTTTCCCTGTCGAAAATGCGTCGATCCGAGAAATCTCCAGCTTCCGGAAATGCCGCAGGTGACGCTGCCCGGCCGAACCCAAGCCGCAGATGAGGATGTGATGGAGCTGTCCTTCGCTACCGCTCATCGCCGGGTTGAACCCCCTTTTATCCCTTTCCAGGTGCCGTCTGCCGAGCCAGCGTCGACGTGATCCCACACCCTCTACGCCCTTCGTCTTATGCCTTCGATGTAGGACAGGAATTTTTCGTAGACCCCGTCCTTCTGGCTGATTTTCAAGAGCTCCGGCTGATCCCTCAGCACACCCAGGACGTCGGACAGGGTGAATCGGTCCTTCCCCCCTTCCAGGCGACGGTACAGCTCAAGAAGGAAACGGTAATCCTTCTCATAGTCCATCGATAGGTTCAAGTAGGAAATATCGGCTTCATACGGCACGTTGAGCAGGCTGAACTTTCCGCTGTGATAGAGATACGGCGTGACGTGCTCCCGGTCATAGGCACGTCGTGACTCTTGCCAAGCCTGCTGGAGGGCATCCACCGTGAAGATCTCGGTATCCAGCCCCTTCGGGTAAGATGGGACGATCCTGTTCGAAGCGTAATCTACGTTCTTCGCCTCGAGAAACCGGGCTGCCACCTGGTCGATGACCTCGTGATCGATCAACGGGCAGTCGGAGGTGATTCGGATGACGACGTCCGCACGCCACTCAACCGCGGCCCCGTAATACCTATCCAGCACGTCGCTCTCGCTGCCACGCCAGAGCCCGACTCCCTCCGACCGGGCCACCGCGGCGATACCATCATCTTCCCCCTTCAGGGTCGTGGCCACAACGATATTGCGGTTGACCGCTCTCGAAAGGCCCACCCTTCGGATCACGAGCGAGAGGATGGAGCGATCGCCCATGGGGTACAGGACTTTGTTAGGGAACCGCGTGGACCCTGTCCTCGCCTGGATGATACAGACGATCCCCTCGTTCATGGTTACCCGAATCCTTCCCGGCTCACAGAGGCCGTCACAGAAACTCCGTCCGGGTTTTGAAATAATCCGTCAGGTCGTCCCCCGCGGCCCACACCACGCACTTCCTGCACACGCGGAAGGAATCGTGTCTCCCCTCCAGTTCCCGCTTCCTGGCCTTACGGATCATTCCCCCTCTCCATGCCTCCTGGACACCCGTTTGCGTGATTTTCCCTATGCACGTGCTCGTGTCCCAGTCGACGGAACAGACGGAGACCTCGCCTGTCCAGTTGACGGCAAGGGAATACCACAGCAGGATGCAGGGATACCGCGTCTCGGACGTCTCGTCCGTCACCTGGACCTGGCTGATGGCACCGCTCCAGTTGTGGATTCCAGTAACCTGGACCTCGTCGACGATCGTCTCCCAGTAGGCGTGGAAATCCGCCACCTCGCTCGAGGTCTCCTGGAACTCGATGATCTTGGCCCGTATCCAGGGCTTGCGGTACCGCCCCTTCTCCCTCAATTCGACGAACCTTCTCGCCTGGCGGTCGACCAGGGGAAGGAGGTCGTGCCCCTTCGTGCTCGAGTAGGTCTCCCTCTTGAATGCGTCGATGCTGAGGGTGACGTCGTCAAGTCCGGAATCCAGCAATCGCTCGATCATCTCATCACTGAGGCAGAGGCCGTTGGTATTCAGATGGAGGACCTCGGCAACCCCCCTGTCGGACGCATAACGGATCATCCGGTCAATCTCTGGGTGCAGCAAGGGCTCCCCGTCCTTGTGGAAGTTCATCATGACCAGTTTGGGGTGGTCGGCGGCCTCGTCAATGACCGATGCGGCACGGCCGAAGGTCATGTAGCCCACGGGCTTTGTGCTCTTCCGCCTCGCGCAGTAATAGCAATTCAGGTTGCAGTCATTCGTCGGTTCAACATTGATCACCAGGGGAAACTCAGGGGAGGCACGCTCTTTTAGCGTTGAAGACTTCAGACAGGTCAGCGTCCCCTTCTGGTAATGACGATTCAACGCCTTGTGATAGGTTGCCGTCGGACCTCTACCCATGGAATCGCCTGCCTTATCGAAGCTTCCCTTTCTTGCCTGTCGACACCGGCAGTATAAACCATTTCGAGGAAACTGGAAAGCGTGACAGAGGGTCCGAAGGTCAGGGATGATGGAAAGAACTGATTACTCTGGACCTCCATCCGGCCGCGGGCATGGGTTGCCCTCCATGCGCCTGACCGCATCCCATAAAACGCACGGGGAATGGTCTAACAGAAAAAAGGGGAACCCCTTGAGGTTAACTTTGGTGTAACCCTTCATGTATTGCAGCGTCTCAGGGTTATTGTAGCCTCCGTATAATTGAGCGACGATGTCGGGTTTGAGCGTGGCGAGGGAGTAGGTATAATCCCATTTCATGTGCCCGGGCCGCAAGTCGGTCAACTGCGGGTCAGGAGCGATGTGCATCGGCCCCCGTGCGACGACTTTGTCGTTCTTGCCGAGCAGATCGATGGAAGGGCGTTCGGAAAAATAGGGGATGATCCCGGCTGTGACGACCGCCACCGTGGCCTGAGGCGTCGACATTTCATTCACCACCCGGGCCATGCGAACGTATCGCTCGCTTCCTGCAACAAAAGGGTGCCGCTCGAGCAACAGCCAGTGCCTGAGGGAATGGAGGCCCACCAACGCATTCATGTTGACCAATCCGACGAAGACAAAAGCAGCTAGGGCGACTTTGCCGAATGTCCCGGCAGGGAAGAACCGACCGGCGGGCGCCGGTTGACCACCCAGGGCGGGCTTCGCGCCCTTTCCCAGGGCGTCCCCTACCCTCTTGAACGAATCAGCCAACAGCACGAAAAACAACGGCATCCCCGTCGAGATGAACCGGTTGGCCCCGCCCTTGCTCTCCCAGGCATCGCCGCCCACGCAGAGGCTGTAGGCGCAGAAACCCGCGAACACCCAGGCCAACAGCAGGGCAGGCTTCTCCGGCCGGATCACGATCAGCAAAAACGGCAGTATGAAGAGCACCGGGTTGAAGTTCCAGACGAACTTGAGGAACACGTGGATCCCGTGTTTCAGAATCAGCAGGGGAGGACCTCCGGTCACCTTGAGATAGTACGTGTTGGGCAGAAGCTCTCCATAATACCAAAGTCGGAAGAGGGTCTGCCCACCCATAAAGACGGCATACGACCCGAGGCCCCACAGGAGGTGCCGTTTCCGGTTGGGCACGTCGACGACGGCCATATAAACCAGGATCGCCCAGAAGGCAACGGCCATGTCCATCCGCACGAGCGTTCCCACTCCCAGCAGCACGTACAACGCCGGCGAGAACTGCCCGGTTTTCAGCCCCCGTATCGCCATCGACACCGCCCCGCCCGTCACCAGCAGGAGGGCACTCACTTCCATCCCCAACAGGCTCCAGGTGCTCAACGGTCCGTAGAGGGCCGTCAGGAGGACCGCTAAGAGCGGCACGAGCGACCCCGGGTTGATTTCATCCGCGATCTTTTTCGTGAAGTACAGGCCGGCGATGAAAAAAACTCCCCCGCAGATCTGCAGGGCCAGGCTGACCCGGCTCGCTGGGACGGGGAACAGGTGAAAGGGTACCATGAAGACCGTCCAGAGGGGATTGCTGAATCCCTCCACGCGCTCTCCCCCCACGTTCCAGACAAGCCCCTCCCCGCGGGCCAGGTTCCGGGCATAGCGCATCGAGACCATGGCGTCATCAAAGAGCACGAAATACCGGGCCCCGTCCACAACGAAGCTCGTCCGGTAAATGTATATCCCAGCGTAAACCGCGTACCCCACAAGGATCAGGAGGAAGATCGGGGTGCTTTTTCGTGGAAAGGTCATGCCTGTGGCCTTAAACAGTTTCTTTCCCTGTGATTCAATGGCTGTATCCTATCCCTGGCCATCCTTCAGAGGACAGGGAGGGTCGCGGGGTTGGAGGTGCATGCACTCCATCAAGATCTCCCTGCGCTTCTCGAAGAAGGCCTTTTCCTGATGAAGGGCTATCGGGGACCAGCGGCTCGAGGGGCACAGGAGAATCGGTCCGAGATCATGGACCCGGGGCCGCCGCGTCGACGCGAAACTGATGGCAATGTCGTCGCCCACGGCGTCTTCCGAAAGGGGACGATAGGCTTTGGAACGGTCCAGATACTTGAAGTAGTTCTTCAGATGAACTCGACCGATGCCATACACGCGGTGAAGGACATCGACCTCCGTCTCTTTTTGAGTGACAAAAGACTCGGTCTTCTTGCGTTCGTCGCGCGTGACCGCAGGCAGTCCCCTGTAAACCGTGCCAAACAGGCCGTGCGGCACTTCCGAATCGTCGATGAGGCACTGGAAGAGCCCAGCGATCTGACCGGGGAAGAGAAAGACGTCGTCGTCCATGGAAAGCATGTACTCCACATCTTCTGCCCGCGCCAAGTGCCAGCGAAACCCGGCACGGCGGTGGACACGATTCTGGACCAGCACAAGTCGCGGATCGCGGCAGGTCAGCCTCTTCTCGAGGTCGACGTCCGGGTGGTTGTTCGAGAGGAGGATTTTGCTCACGAACGCACACCGGGCCGCGGCCCGGACCTGGCGGTCCATGTTCCAGGGCCGCTGATAGCTCTGGAGGAGGACAGTCAGTTTTTCGCCGCCGGCGATTTTAACCCGCGGTCCTGCGTAAATGGCCTGCATCCACCGCCAGTAAAGCCTCTGGGCGCTGCCCATCTGTGAAATTCGACGGCTCAGGCCCCGTGGCCTGTGAAGGTCCATGTGATCCTTCAAAAGATAAAACGCTGTCCAAAGGGCAGGATAAATATCTTTCACGAAGAAGCACCTTCCTCAAAAAAGGCTCAGGTAGTCCACCTTCGGGAAAACGTTCAGTTTTCCGCCGACCGTTGCGTCGACGATGCTGCGCCCCGATTTTTCATAGACCTGCCGGGCGAGGAGATAGGCCCGCTCGGAGTTGTCCAGGTCGGGAAGCTGCCAACGAAAACCCTTCCCGAAATAGACGGTTGAAAAATGATTGGGGTCCTTCCCCTCTGACACCACGATCCGGTTGGGTTTCCCTTCGGTCTTAAAGCTGTGGTCCACGCCCACGAGGATCACCTGCGAAAACCCCATGAAATGGGCAAGCTGCATAGCCACGTAGGTGACGGTGTACCCCTCGAAGAGACGCCGCGTCGGGTCGGACGAAAATCCGTTGGCACCGGTAAACCGGGTGTCTACGAAAAGGGCGCGGGGGTCGTTTTCGAAGTGTCGGCGGAGGTTCCACGTCACGAAGTGAGGAATATCCAGGGAAGCGATTTCATGAGCACACTGGCGAATGACAAGGGCGTTGATCGCCACCAGGTAGGTCGTCGTAAACCCTAACTCAGGGAAAAGGAGGTACACACGGTTCAACCCGAAGGTGAATTCCTCCCGGAGAAGGCTCAGGTCGGTTTGACGGAGGCTGGGACCATTCCCCAGGATGAAGCACCGTTGCCCGAAATGGAGATCGTGAAAAGCCCGGAGACGTTTTACGTTTTCAGGCCAGCGGGAACGAAGGAGGGCTGCGTTTAGCTGGCGGAAGGCATAGGAGACTCCCCATCCCGCAACACCCGCAGCCTGCCGAAGACCTCCCGGCAGGAATCCTCGCACGTTCCAGAGGTTCACGATTTCGAACGCCCCCTGCGAGCTAGAAGAAACTCTGCAATTGCAAACTCGAATTCCGTGTCAATGTCCCACGATTCTTCGGGGCTGGTTTCAAACATCATGGGCCGCTCCCCGATCCGGGTCCCCCTTGTCTTCAAGGTCTCACCGGTAAAGAGATACACGCTCGAGTTCTCCTCGAAGAAAGGGGGCAGATCCTGGGTCCGAAGGAGAACACCGGGGTCGTGATTGACCCCCAGCCCTTTTTCGTCCCACAACCGGACCTGTCGGCGGGTGACGGAGAAGAGCGAATCGTGGACCGACTGTGCCGCACGGAGCGACTGAATGGCCCGGCTGACCGTCTCCGAACGGAGAAGGGGGTTCGTCGCATGGGTCTGGAGGTACAGGTCTCCAGGACACTGCTCTATGTCGTGCAGAAGAACTTCATTCATCGAGACCGTCCCCGCCCGTAGGGGGATCGGCCGTTCGAGGAGGGTCACCTGAGGGAAGTGGGCCCTCAGTCCCTCCATGATGACGAGGCTATCCGTGTCCACGACAACCTGATCAATTTCGGGGCAGATGAGAAGAGTCTCGAGAATGTAGTGAAACAGCGGCCTACCGTGAATCAGCCGGTAGTTTTTCCCCGGCACGCGCTCAGAGTCGTGCCGCATGGGAACAAAGGCGACGATCCTCTTCCAGGTCATCCTCTATCCTCCAACCACAAACCTTTTCCCTTCCGCGATCCCCCCGACAATCGTTTCAAGCGTCGGGGAGTGGGAAGGTCTGAACGTTTCCCAGGGGATTTCCTTCAATCTCACGTAACCGGCATTCCGCCGATCTTCCTCCAGATAATCCGCAAAGGACAGCGAAGCGCGGAAGAGCTGGTAATACATGAACCGGCGGGCGTTGACCCGGAAGCGGCCCGGGACGTCAACGGTCTCGGAACTGAGCAACCGCTCGACCTGTTCCCTGAAGGCCTCCTTAGATGCCGGCTGATAGGCCGTGTCAAAGGGGGTAAAGCGTGCCTTTCCCCCACATACCACTGCCTTGCCCATCATAGCGGCCTCGAGACCAATGGTGGAGTTATAGACCATGACAACGTGGGCCCGTTCAATCAACTCATAGGAACTCGCCGGGTCGTCCGCATCGATGAAGACCAGGTTCGGGAGATTCTCAACCGCACGGTCAGCCACCCACTCCGCGACGGTTTCGCGGCTCCTTTTGCCACGGCGGTATTCGTCAGGGTGAGCACGGATGACGAAAAGGGTCTCGGGGTGGCACTTCATGATCTCAACCATCTGATCGAGCCATTCGAACATGTCCGAGAAGACGACGTTCGCGTGGGGCTGGCTCGTATCGAAAACGACATTGCTGAAGACAGGAACCATTCGCTTGAAGGAGGATAACCGGTCCAAGACCTGACGGCCAAGGGGGGCGATCCGGGGCCAGAACCGGATGCCCGCCATCGTGAAACGGCCCTTGAACCGCTCCGCCAGGTACCGGTCCAGTTCCTGGTTCTGCAGCGGCGTCAACTCAAAGCCATCCGGGAGCTCGATCGGGTAGGCCGTTGCTTCTCCCCCGGTGAAGAAGGCCGAAAAAGGCCGCACCCCCACCTCATGGGTGACCACACGGATCCCCCTTCTTTCCGCCACGCGGCGCACCACCGCCTCGGGATAGAATATCCCGTTGAAGACAACGACGGCACACGGTTTCACCTCATCCGCCAGCCCCTCGAACACCCGGGCCACGTGCCATGCCGACCCGATGTAGGACCTGAAAAGCCGGCATGTCGCCGCGTCGTCTCCCAGGTGATGACGCCTGAGAATCCAGCGCACCGAGGGCAACACCAGGCCGCCGAGAGGGAGGCCTCCGTACTCGACTTCCTGAAGCGCCTCCACCTTCATCCCGCCCATGTCCCCCGGGAACTCGTCCCTTCCGGAGCGTGTCATCCAGCGGACCTCCGTACCTGCGTAGAGGCGTCTAGACTGGGAGATGCAGCCCGGGCAGGGCGGGGGGGCATCAAGGGCTTCAGGCCTCGTCCCCAGGAGACAGGGGTTGAGACCTCCTCGACACGCCAGATGCACCACCCTCCGTCCGGCGAAACCCAAGGCCCAGTTTGCCAGCAGAGCAAAGGCGCCATTTAGGCTCAACCCGCTCGTCCGTGTCGAGGCATTGAAAAAAACGATGGGCGCCATCTTCCAGTCCCGCGGGGGGACATGGGCCCCGATCTGACGGCTCAGCCTCGCCACGCCACGATAGCGGAACATGTTCAAAGGCTCTTTCGCGAGGTAGGCCAGGAGCTGTTCGGCCTTATATCGGTGTCTGTTCCATGAGCCCATAGTGTCTCAAGCCGTCGGAAAGCAGCCTCCCTGAAAGGACCGGACACCTCTCGGGGATTTTACGCCCGGAGACCCTCCCCTCCTTCAGCCTCCGGACCCCGGTTCCGGCCGTACCATGGGGAGGGTTCCCTGCCGGATCAGCCACTCGGCAAACTGCCATTCGATCAGACCGTCGATATCTGTCGCATAGCGGGGATCGAGGACCAGGGGCAGGATGACCTTCCCCGTCATCGAATGCTTCTCCCGAATTGTGGCCGTCCATATCACGTCCACGTGGCCCGTCTGCCAGTAAGTCACCGGCAGCAACTGCCGTGGAGCATTGTAGGGTTCAGGCACGCCCTCCAAACCCAGGAGGGCCTCCAATCGGCCTGTCGCCGGATCCAACCGCCACATCTTGTAAGGGTTTTGACCGGAGGGGATCACGCTCCGGACAGAGTCGGCCTCCGGGCGTCCGAGCAGTGCGGTGATCCCGCGGTCGACGCATCCGGGAGGACGGATCGGGCTGGTGGGACGGAGTTGGACGACGGCCTCAGGGAGATAGCCTTCGTTTTCCGCCAGCCAGTTCAGGGCATGCTGGAAAACAGCGAAATCCAGGGTGTCGTCCCCTGCCAGCTCAGCCGGCCTCAAGAAAGGAACCTCTCCCCCGTAGGCTCGCGCCACCCCTGCAATCTCCTCGTCATCCGTGGAGAGGACCACGCGTGTCACCCGCCGGGATTGACGGGCCGCCGCAATGCTGTAGGCGATCAACGGGTGTCTGTCCAACGGACGAATGTTTTTCCTCGGGATCGTCTTCGACCCACCCCGGGCCGGGATGATGGCAAGAATCTCGGGGCCGCCTTTGTTCATGGTCTTCCTCTGAGTCTCGATAGCAGGAACTTCCCTGTCCGTGCTCCGGCGCTGCCATCCGTGTAGGTGCACTCCCTTTCAACGAAGGCCCTCTGTTTCTCCTCGTCGGCCTTTGGGTGTCCCAGGTAAAATTCCAGGGCATCCCGGAGTTCTCCCGGGCTCGTCACCACCCGGCCTGCCCCGGACTCTCGAAAACGCTGATGGGTCGGCCATCCCCCGATCCTGGAGAGCGGGAGAGAAAATTTACGGAATTTTCTCCAGCCCCCCGGGGCGTCGATGCAGACGCTGAGGATGGGCTTGCGATGAATCGCCGCCTCCACCACCATGGTGGAATAGACCGTCGCGAAGACGTCCGAATGGGCGAGCATCGAGGCCTTTTCAGGCATGTCCTCTCCCGAGTAGTGCCCGTAGAAGCCTCCCAGCGCCTTTGGTTCCACGATACGGACGTGTCTCATCTCTTTCCGGAGATCACGGATCCGATCCGCCTCCCCCTTGTACAGAGGGTGATCCATGAAATGGTTGGGATGAAGACGGACCAGAAGCTGGCACGGCTCGGAAAGACAGTCGGAGGCGACCAGCTCCGCGAGGGCCCTGACGTTCTGGAGGTTCGGAGAAAAAGAGACAAAGCTGCAGGCGTAGCTGATCAGCTTTCGAAAGGGATCGAGGCCATGGAGCTTGAAATAGTCCTCCCGGTCCATCACCCACCGGCCTCGAAAATAACCGTCATACGAAGGGATCCCTCCTACATGCACCTGGCCGTCTCTCCAGTCCGCCCCCCTCTCAAGCTCCCTTCTCTGGATATCCGACCAGCAGTTCACCCATCTGACCTCCGCCCCAGGGACACCGTAACTGCTGGGGTTGTCCCATCCCATGATCACAGCGCCGGTCTCGATTCCCTGCTGGCCCGCCTCCCTCAGCAGATAACGGTCGAGGCGCCAGCCCGGGCTGCTTGCCACCACGAGGTCAGGCCGGGTCCGTCTCAGGAGATCCCCGTAAAGGCCGGGAACCCATCGCTTCTGAAGCCGGACCAGGAGGCCCCTGGCCGCGGCAGAGCGCCTCAAATACCAGATTCCGAGCCAGGCCACCGGCATCAAGACCATTCTCCAAGGTGGTTCTTCGACCATCACCTGACGGATGTAACTGTCCATGGCCTTAGTGTTAATCTCCCTGGACCCCCCGACACGCCGCAGGAACTGGAGCCACCACTGTCGTTCCCTGGCCACCATGACCTGATAGCCCTTTGCCTCCTGGAGACGCAGCCCCTCCACGGCCAGGCCGCGCCGGCCGAAACGGGTCCTGATCTCAGGGATCAGGGTTTCGTCCGTCAAGACAACGACCTCCACGCCCGCCTCCAGCAGGGTGGTAACGACGTCGCTTTGCAGGAAGTAGACAACCGACAATCCGTGATCCAGGCTGATCAAGACCCTCTTTGGACCCACGGCCCCAACCTCATCCAACCACGGCCCGCCAAAGGGCCTGTCCGGTTCCATCAATGGTAGAGCCGAAAGATGCGGTCATGAACGTAAAGGAGGCTCCGGCGGAGCAGAGGAAGGTCGCGCAGCCTTCGTCTGGGGCTTTCGAAGCTTCTTCGCTCTGGTCCGGTCAGGCAATTCCCGGCGTGTCTCACCAGGGGGTCCGTCACCATCAGGCGAAGATAGCCCGCCTCGTTGACGGCCCGGTCGAGCTGCCGCACATTGCCCATGGGAGCCTCGACATGAAACGGAAGGAAGCTCTTCAACACCTCTTTAGGAGCACTGAACTGCCAGTGAGAGGCCCCCGCAAAGGCAGACACCCCCGACAGGGTGAGCAGGACGTCCTCGGAACGTTCGTAACGCCTCCGGCCCTCCTCCTCGGATTGGCCGAGACCGAGATCCATCTCTGCGAGGACTTCCCGGGGGATCAACTGCCCGTGCCTTAAGGTGACGCCTTCCGTCCTCTCTCCCCACGCAATGGTATGAGATGAGAGAGCAGGGGGTGTCCGGAAGGGTCGAGCCGTGACCATGCCCACCCTGGGAAAGGTTTCCAGGATCTCCAAGGATCGCTCGAGCCAACCTTCCAGAAAGATCACATCACTGTCCGAATAGACAATGATGTCACCGGGGGCCGCGGAAAAGATGAGGTTCCACGCCCCTGCTTTTCCGAGATTCTTGTCGGAGAGAATCAGGTATTGAATCCACCCGGGACTCTTTTCCCTCATCAGGTAAGATTGAACTTCCTCGCAGCTCCCGTTGTCAAAAACCAGGAGATCGTAGGGAACCTTGGTGGTAACGCGAATGCTCTGCAGACAGGCCTCGAGAACCTGCAGGGTCTGAGCATAGTACCCTCCGAGGAAAGGCGCATAGGTGATCACCGCAACGGTGATTCGCTCGGGCTTGCGGACCCGATCAACAAACTTGGCTGGGTTTTGACCTCGACGCATCATCGTCAATGGTCCGCCTTCGGAAGCCCCGGCTGCCGGGAAACGGAGCGCCATCTTCTCAGGGTTTTCAAAGGGTGACACAGGGCCTGAATCGCAGATCCCCAGAAGGCAGACTCCGAATGAAGCACGGCCAAGACCTCTGCCTCGCGGCCCAGGTTCTTCCAGCTGAACCGGCGCCGGCGGAGGCTGCGTTTTTCGAGGACGTAATCCGCATCTCCCAAGTAGAAAATCCTGTGCCTCCCTCCTGCAAGCTGAATGTTTTTTAGGCTCTCCGGCATCCTGTGGTGCGACCGCCCGCCGGGAAGGTGGTCGTAACCGTGAAACTGATGAACCGCGCAGATGGACAAGGAGGCATCCACAACGGAGTATCTCTCCTTTCGGGCATAATAGATCATCCAGTTGTCCCATCCCGAACGGCCCACCGCAAAATCAGGAAGCACGGGAAAGCACGCTCTCGGGAAGATGAAGTAATCGCTCCCGTTGGCCGAATGCAACCGTCCCCTCTGCTGAACCTCCCTTCTCAGCTCATCCTCCCATTCACCGCGAAAGGAGAGCGACTCTTGAATGTCTAGGTCCCACCGCCGGCCCACGATCACAAAGGCCTCCGCCTCCGCGGAGACGCAAAAAGCACTCTCCAGGAAATCGCTCATCAGGATCAGGTCGGCGTTCACGTAAGCCAGTAGGGAAGTCTCGCTTCCCCGTCGTGCCTGCGCGAAGATAGAACTGAGGAAGTAGGTTCCAAAACTGCTCTGCCGGATCTCCGGCAGATGCTGAAGGCCGTATCGCCCGGCAGCCTCCGCCACTCCGTCTTCGTTGCCGGCCAGCATCACCTTCACGTCGGGTCCCAGTTCCTTCCAGGACCGAATGGCATTGTGCTGAATCCGGGCGGTCGAAGCAGACGCAAAGGATTTAGGGCACGAAAAAATCGTGATCAGAGCCATGGTTCGACCCTTGGCTTCCACAGGAGAATTATTCGAGGGTCTCCATCTGCCACTTCAGCCGCGGCCGCAACAAGCCGGCACGGTGTTCGGCCCACTGCCCTCCCGGCGCACCGGCTCCATCCACGGTGAAGGTGAGAACATGCTCTTCCTCGACAAAGGGCTTCATCCGATGGGCGTTTGCACTCAGCCCCATGACAAACCGCCCTTCATTTAAGAGATCCCCCGGAATTTCGCAACGGGTCAGGTAATGCCCCGGCCGGCGGAGGCTGTTCGACTCAAACAGTCCGGGGTCATCCATGTCGAATGACAACAGGATCAGTTCCCCGTGAATGCTCTGGAGACGCACGCCAACCCGCAGACCGCTTGTGACAGCGGTCAGGCGATACTCCACTTCGACGAAGAACCCCTCGACAGAGCGGACTACGTCGACGGTCTGGCCCGACGGGTTACGGATCCTCAATGCCAGCGGGATGAAAGGAACCGGGCTTCGACCTCCTTGATCCGCGGCCCAGCGATACTCCCCCCTGCCGGTCTCCTTCTGGCTCAGATAGAAATCAACCGCTTCGCGGGTGGGGGCCGAAAGAACGACCCGGCCACGGTCGAGGACCACGGCTTCCTGAGTGAGACGGAGAATCGCAGACATGTTGTGGCTCACAAAAAGAACCGTTCTTCCCTCCTTGGCCACGTCACCCATCTTCCCGATGCATTTTCGCTGGAACTCAGCATCGCCGACCGCCAGCACCTCGTCCACGAGAAGGATCTCGGGCTCCAGGTGGGCGGCAATCGAAAAGGCGAGACGCATGTACATGCCGCTCGAATAGCGCTTCACCGGCGTGTCGAGGAAAGGCCCGATCTCTGCGAAATCGACGATCTCATCAAAGCGCTGCTGAATCTCGGCCCGCTTCATTCCCAGGATAGCGCCGCTCAAGAAAATGTTCTCTCTTCCCGTCAGCTCGTGGTGAAAACCCGTCCCCACCTGCAGAAGGGAGCCGACCCTTCCATTGATTTCTCCATAGCCTTCGGTAGGAGGAGTAACCCTCGCAAGTATCTTAAGGAGGGTCGTCTTCCCCGCGCCGTTTCGACCGATCACTCCCAGGATCGATCCATGGGGGACATCGAAAGTGACTCCACGCAAAGCCCACAGGGCCTGCTTTTCCCGTAAGGCCCTGCGAGCCTTCTTCTCAAGGAACGCCTTCCGGAAGGCACCGGAGAGGGTATCCCGCAGGGTACTGTAGCGTGGTGCAGGCCCCGTAAGGTGGTACAATTTCCCGAGGTTCTCTAAACGGATCGCAACGTCGCTCATTTCATCAACGAGGTCCTGAGGAAATCCCCTCAAATAATGTCTGCAAAAGTTCGCTCCATCCGCTTGAAATAGAACATCCCGCTGACCAGAAGGATCAACATAGCCAATACCGACAGCCCAAGCGCTGCACCCGGCGGAGGGCCTCCTAACAGGGACCATCGAAACCCCTGAATCATCCCGACCATGGGGTTCAAACCATACAGGACCTGCCAGATCCCGTGGGGAACCATCTGGGCCGAGTAGGCGACGGGAGAGGCAAACATCCAAGCCTGAAGGATGAAGGGGATGGCGTGCTGAACGTCGCGATACTGAACGTTCAAGGCCGACAGCCAGAGCCCGACCCCCAGGGCGGTCAGGGAGGTCAGGACGATGAGCAAGGGCACTCCCAGGAATCTCCACGTGGGGAAATCGCCATAAAACATCATGAGCCCTAGGAAGACCAGAAAAGAAAAGAAAAAGTCGAGGATCGAGCTCAGGACGGTGGCCAGCGGGATGCTGAGACGGGGAAAGTAGACACGGGTGAGAAGGTTCGCGTTCCCGACGAGGCTGATGCTCGCACGCTGGACCCCCGTGTGGAACAATTGCCACGGCAGAATTCCGGAAAACGTGAACAGGGGATAGGGGGCACCGTCTGATGGAAGCCTGGCCAGATGACCGAAAACAACACTGAGGATCACCATGACCAGCAAAGGCTGAAGAATCACCCAGGTCAAACCCAGAGCCGCCTGCTTGTACCGCACTTTTATGTCGCGCCAGGTGAGGAGATAGATCACCTCCTGATAGCGCCACAATTCCTGGATCTCCAGGGCCGCCCATCCCTCCAGAGGCCGCAGGTAGGTCTTCACCGGTTCGTTCTTCAAGAAACCCTCAGCCAATGGTCTCTCCCGCCCTCCCTTTCCCCCGTCGTTCAGCGAAGCGGTGTCCGCGGGCTCTGGCCGGATCGCGTCTTTCCTCGAGCCAGGAAAGGGCTCGCAGTCCGGCCTGCCGGACGAAGGACAGAGAAACCTTCCTCTCCTCGATGCCGTTTCCCGTCAACCTATGGGTCGCATCCAGGATTCCGTAGACATGAACCCATCGCGCGAGTCCAGCCAGCCGCTGGTTCGATCTTGCCTCAGGTCCTCCGTAAGACCATTTCTTGCCCCCGTCAACATGCCCGTATTCATGTTTCTGGTGAACCGGCCGAACCATGCCACTGGCATCGATGACCCTCCCCCCACGTTCCAGCGCCTTCCAGACGAGCCAGTTGTCCCAGCGGATCCTCCCCACCGCAAACGGAGGCAATCGATCGAACAGGTCGCGAGTGAAGACGCAGTAATCGATGTGAAAAGGCCCCCGGCGTCTCCCACTCTCTTTCACCAGCATCTCCAGATCGACCTCCCACTCCTCCCGGTCGAAATCGATCTCCCCGTCGACCTCCAGGTCCCAGCAATGTCCCACCGCCAAGAAAGGGGGGCAAGCCCCGTTGAGGACCTCAATGGCCTGGCTGAGAGCCTGGGTCATGATGATGTCGCTGTTGATGTAACAGAGGAGGCTGGCCTCTGACAGGCGACGGACCTGCATAAACAGATCATCGACTAGGGGTGTCCCATAATCGTTTCGCCTTATCTCCGGGACATGCCTGATCTCCAACGCTGCAGCACATTCTTTCGTTCCGTGATCGTCGCCGAACAGAATCACCTGGGGTTGGGGCCGAAGCCGAAGCCAGCTTCGGACGGCATTTCGCTGGATGACCCCGGTCTTGCCATGAAAGGGTTTAGGGCAGGCAAAGAGCGTCAGCCTCTTCCCTGTCTTTACATCTCCTTCCAGACCTTTCTGCTGATTCTGGCTCGTATTCATGTCGATTCGATGGAGCTGACCCGCCTCAGTCGCCTCATTACGGGGATCTCGCTGTCATAGACCTTTTTTACCCCGTCTCCCAGTGCCTTCTCCACCACCCGGATATACTTCACGAGCCTTTCAAAGCCCCCGGGCTCAACGGACGCCGCCTGGTCGCTTCCCCAGAGGGACCGGTCGAGGGTGATGTGGCGCTCTACCAGGCAGGCTCCTAGGGCCACCGCGGCCACCGTCGTCGGCAACCCGACCTCGTGGCCTGAGTAACCCACGGGGCACGGAAACAGTTCTTTCAGGGTGGGGATCATATTGAGATTGAGTTCTTCGGGGGCACAAGGGTAGGTGCTGGTGGAATGCATGAGAATCAGGTTGTCAGTGCCCAGGGAACCGACAGCTGACGCGATCTGGTTCAAGGTTGACATGCCCGTTCCGAGGATCCTGGGCCTGCCTCGTTTCTCGATTTCAACGAGAAGGTTTCCATCCGTCAGCAGGGCGGACGGGATCTTGTAACAGGGAGGGTCAAAGGACTCGATGAAGTCCAGGGAAGGGATGTCCCAGCAGGATGCAAACCAGGGGATTCCATTCTGACGGCAATAGGAATCGATTTCCCGGTATTCCTCCAGCCCGAATTCGACCCTTTCCCGATACTCGAGGTAAGAGATATACCCCCAAGGGGTCTGTTTCATGATGTGCTTCTGGTCAGGAGGGACACAGAGGGCAGGGGTCCTCTTCTGAAACTTGACGGCATCGGCCCCTGCATGGACCGCTGCATCGATTAATCTCTTGGCCGTTTCCAGCTGGCCGTTGTGATTGATGCCAATCTCGGCAACAACAAAGACGGGCTGTCTCTCCCCGACCGGACGGCCATTGATCATGACGTTCGTCATTCGTATCTGACCTTCCCTCCTTCGTCCGCGGATCCACCTTCGGTCTTTTCGACCGCAACTGTCGGCACGGACACCGGTTGCCGGCAACAAGACCCGATCAGTTTCATATCACACTCCCGCGTGCACTTGATCCCCGGCTTCATGGTGAGGTGTGACTCCCTGAGTTTCTCGTATCGGTCTCCGTTCCAGATCTCTCTCAGGGATTCCTCCAGGACGTGACCCAGGACAATTTCGTTGTTGAAATCCTCGACGCACTGGACCACGCTGCCGTCGCTTTTGACCGTCATCGAAGACCAGGGGAACTGGCAGGGCTCGAGCCAATGAACGGACTGCGTTTGCGCGCCCGTGTCCCGATACCATCGCTGGTCCTGGCTCTTCAAATAACTGTAAACGCCCGTTCCTTCAAACTTTCGGCGCAGCCTGTCGAATTCTTCCATCTGGTTCTGCCGGTTGAGGTGGAGCATGGTGATGACCACGGTCGTCTTGTAGCCATTCCGTTCCTTGAGGTTCAGAAGTTCGACGATCCTCTTGTAGGATTCTGAAAAGTTTGCCCTCTGGCCTCTGATCTGCCTGATTGAAATGTCGTCCGGGCTGTCGGTCGAAAACTTGATGTAATCCAACCCGGCATCGAACAGGGCCTTCCCAAGGTCGCGGTTCATGTTCCAGGGGTTGCAGCTGAAGTACGAGGGTATTCCCCGCCGGGTCAGATCCTCTACCCGTTCGACAATCATGGGATCCAGCAAGGGTTCACCATAGCCGTGGAGGACCACCACCTTGGAAATGACGTACAGGAAAAAATGATTTTCGCTCATCCCCTCTTTAGGGACGCCGTAGGACCGACCCACGAAATCTTCCCACCGGCTCCACTCTTCCGGATTCCATGGCTTTAATTGCGCGACGACCTTGCTAAAGACCTCGCGGGCCATCGTGACCCGGGGCCTTGTCATGCGGGCGGGGCCGGGGCACATCTGACACTGCATGTTGCAGAGGTTGGTCGTTTCGATATTGAAGACAAAAGGTTCGGCGCTCCTAAGGGCCTGGAATGCCTGGAAGGCCTGACGACCATCGATCCGGCCCTTATCCAGTGCCTTCTTTACTTCAAACGCCTTCATGTACAAATGGATGTCAAACATGGAAAGAGATTCCTTCTGAAACAACTGGGAGAAGGAGCTCAACTCCCCTCAACCACTCTTAAGGGCCTCTGAGGCAATTTTCAACACCTCGATGCCGTCCTCCAGAGGAACCATGGTATTTCGGCAACCGTTCACACACTCAAGAAAGTGCCTCATCTCTTCTAAAAACAGATCGTTTCGCTCAAATCCACGGGAAACGGTTTCCCGGGACTCTGCACCGGTTGGATCCAACCAGACCAAGGAACCGGCATGGTAGTCCCACAGGGCTCTGCCTTTTTCGCCCCACACCGTGAGCGTGTGGACCGGAGGTTTCTGAAGATAGTCGAGATGGATCTGGCTGATGATCCCGGGACGGTGTCTGAGCGTGATCTCCGCATAATCATCCTCAACCTCTGTCCCGAGTGAGGGGACCTTCGAACTCATCGCTTTCGTCTGGATCACCGGTCCAAAGATCCAGTAGAGATAGTCTAAGGGGTGGATCAATGTCAAGGTCACCCCTCCGCCCAGGTCCCTGCGGGCGCTGTAGCTCTGACGATAGTCTTCCCACGGATGCCAGTCCGGCAGATACTCTCCCCATTCGGCCCTTGCCCCGGCGACTCGTCCAACCTTTCCGGTGTCCAGTTGCTTCTTGAGAGAAGAAAGCAGAGGATGGAAACGGAACTGGCACCCGATCATCGTAATCAGCCGATTCTCCCTCACGATCCTCATCAATTCATCACAGCCTTCGAGGTTGCTCGACAGAGGCTTCTCGATGAAGAGGTGGCATCCGCTCCTGGCGCACGCAAGGGCAGTTTCCATGTGAATTGCCGTCGGATTGGAGATGACCGCGATATCCGGGTGATGTTGGAGTGCCTTTCTTAGATCCTTTTCGTTTACCACGCCGTCGAATTCTTTTTCGCAGAGGGACCCCTGTCCGGTCCGATAGCAGAGAATTGAGTGATCACCCAACGCGCGGAGGTTCCGGAGATGGCGCCCGCCAATTGAGCCAAGGCCGACCATCAGTATTGTATGCTTCTTCATCCTGGCTATGCGGTACGCAGGGGGTCAAGAATCAGCGATCCATCGACAAAGGAGGTTCATTATAACTGAACTTCCATTTTTTTTAAAGGATGAAAAGAGGGATTGTAATTATGCGCTATCACTCACTTAGGAATGACAGGAACAGGAGGATTTAGCTACACCTTGAAGAACTTCCTACTGTTTGTTGACGACCCATGTGGAGTCAACTTCCCTCACTAAATCGGGCCGTTCGAGGTTTCACTCTGAATCCTCGGTCACGAAGTTTCCTGAGAAGGTAGCGGGACGATATCAAAAAGAGAATCAGAGGACCAAGGCAAAGAAGATACCAGCCCCAGGATAGACCTCGCGTGAACACAAACTCTTGAGGGGCTTCCGGGGCATACCAGCAGGGATAGGATTTACCAAGTTCATAGCGGGCAAGCCTCTTTTCCGCGGATCTTTCCCGGCTTGACAGAAGCGCACCTTTAGCAAGGGAACCCGCTGACACCGTCTCTTTTCCCTTTACATCGTATCGCACTGAAACTAAAGGCTCGAAAATCTTGCTCTTCGTCTTGCCCGTGCTCCCCGTGCTCCAACGTATCTTCTTGTCCACAATGGTACAGGTCGTCTTTTCATAGGACGTGAACTTCCGGATGTCCCCAACCACAATGGAGGCAAAAAAGAGCATTACCGCCAGGCAGGCCAGAAAGGCTATGGACATGGCATAAACCATGATACGGCGGGGAACATTGTCATGCGACAAAACATCGGGAGATCTTTCGAACCGCTGCCTTTTGCGCCACCGGATCAACCGGGGGATGGCGATCAGGAAAAGGGGCACAAGCAGGAGATACCCAAGAATCACGACCTCTAACCGCCCCAATCCGATTCCGGCAACCGTAACCAGAATCCTCGCGTCACTGCGCTTTGAGCGCACTTCTGTGTCAAACTGAATATCCTTTCTTTCACCATCCCAGACAATCGATGCATGGTTGGAAACCCATGACCCGGCGCTATCTGGGAGGGTAACGAGCCTCACCGTAAACCGTCGTTCATCCCCTGGACCCACCGTTCCACGCCAATGTAATTCTCGATTCTCCAGGTTGTAGGAGAGTTCTGGGGCCGACGCCAGCATGGCGCTTGGAGAGTCAACCGGATTCCACAGCTCGATGGACTCTGGACGCTTGTTCCCAGTATTACGAAGGATAATTTCGTAATCGATGATATTGTCCTCGAGGATCTTGCGATCCGGACCAAGCATCACCGACTGGCTGAAGTCGGCTTCCTCCGTTCCAGGAACAGTCCCGTCTCCCGGGATGGCAGCAGCCGCACACTGTTCGATCCGGGGCTCGGTAAACGGGAGAATACAGACACACAAAAAAGATACTAAGCAAAACAGCAGGGTTGCCGGGATGAACTTCAGGCATTTGGCAGCAGATGAATATAGATTCATTCTGAACCTCGATTCATGCAACTCCGTGGCGCACGTACACCTACCAATGTTTCTCCATGGATGATTCTCGCCGGTGAGGATTGCGGTTTGAAAGTTAGCATAACCTTAACGGCCCAGTCCCTCCAGGTAAACCGTCACCTGTACCCGTTTATTGGTTGAAGGTCATCTCTTCGCGGTCTTTCAGCAGGTCTCTTCTCAAGAATACGAACTCATAGTACTTCACCCCGGTGGTGTTGCCGTACTTTCTGACAAGTGCGTAGTTTCTAAATCGTGAATCAGAAATAATGGCAGTCGCTTCTGGGCCGTGATCAACTCGATCCCACGCATACGTTGTAAACACCACGGCACCC
>Ga0079037_100000071_pt1 | contig 32031 bp, 31 predicted proteins | sample Mud3Dept4metaG_FD_71479 | JGI IMG/M metagenome (GOLD analysis project Ga0079037, IMG submission 71479) | Freshwater wetland microbial communities from Ohio, USA, analyzing the effect of biotic and abiotic controls - Mud 3 Core 4 Depth 4 metaG | ecosystem: Environmental > Aquatic > Freshwater >... | reverse complement strand
CTTTCAGGTCGCGTTGGTACCGTTTCGTCGCCATGGCGTTGCTCCGCGCATTGTCCTACTCGGATAACGCATTGGGTACCGAACCGGTTGTCAGCCATTTATCGGAAACTCAGTAGATCGTACCCCGATACACCACCGCGGAGGCTTGCCGGTTTTTTGCGACAGATGGTCCTCGTGCAGTTGGGTGACCCAGCTGAGTTCGGGGTTCGGCGGCTTTCGTCATGCACTCCCACTTGCGCCCGCCCTTGTTCGCTACGCAGGGTGACAAGTTCTGACGTCAGGATTTTCCCGATACGGGCCGACGTCGCGCTGTACGACAATCTCGTCAGTTCAGCGTGCGAATCGCGACGACCCCAGTTGCGATCTGGCGCCTGCCGGCCGAACCGGGATCGGAGCCGGGCCGTTGTGAAGAGTGCCCTATCAGTTCCAGGCAGAGGAGTTCGCCGTGCCGAAGTCACGTCCACCGGCTGCGCCTTCCGGTGTTCCGCTGGCGGCTGCGCACCGCAACGGCGTCCCTTGCCCGTCGTGCGGCAAAACGGGTCTCGTGCGAATCCGCCGGCGACTGCTCGATCGACTGCTGAGCTGGGTGCGCCCGGTCTATCGCTTTCGCTGCGCGGATCCTGGCTGCGCTTGGGAAGGGCCCCTTTCACAGAAATGGTTCGCCAGGGATTGGCACCGCCGACACTACCGCTAGTGCGATGAACAGAACGCGGGAATTGGCCGCCGTCGGCGTCGCCGTCGGCTTTCCTGAGTTGCCGGCGGACAACCTCGCCGTCTGCTTTCGAGCTTTCAGTCAGATCAGCCTGTGCATTGGAATGTCCGCAGGGGGTCGAACTGACACGGTCGCGGCGGTTCCGCGCGGCGTGCACTGTAATAAAGCTGACAGCCGCCCAGTCGAGCCCGCTGCTGGTGTTGCCCGTCCCGCGCTCGTAGGCGAGGTCGGGGAGATAGCCGTTGGCGAGCAGCCGCCAGTCGAGCGTCGAACTCGAGTCCACGGCCTTCATGTGGAGCCAGACCGTCGTCGTGCAGTTCTGTGTCAGGGCGTTGTACCAGCGCGGTCGCTCGGCGCCAGCGCTCGGTGACATCGCGGTCGTCGCGGTACGAGAAGTTCCGGGCGTTGTTGAGGGTCAGCAGCGGGCCATTGACCGTCGCTGTCGGCAGTCGTGCGACGTCCGGCTGCCAGTCAAGGTCGTGGCTCGGGGCGAGCGTGAGCCACCAGGCCAGCGCGATCGCTAAGGCGAGATCGCGCAGCGCTTTGGGGAGCTGCAGGCGGATGCGGATGGCCCAGATCTCGCGCAGCTTCATCGGCGGTTTCTAGCCGGTCAGCTTGCCCCTGTTCCTGGGGGTCCAGGGCCTCCGGCTTGGATCGGCTTTCGGTTCGTCGGACATGGTCTTTATCCCTGCTGATTGCCAAGTAGGCAGGATGTTCGACGGTGGCTACCGACGGGTGGTTGTCGACCCTGAAGAGACCCGATGCCCGTGGCGTGAAGTACCGAGTTGCGATCCAGAGCGGGCGTTCGCGGGCCTCAGTGCGGGACTACGGCCTCGGCAAGCCCGGTCAGCGCCTTGCTCAGCGCGCCCAGCGCCGGGCATTGGGCCACACCGTGGCGCTGCACCACTCAGGCGGCCTTCGCTTCTGCCGAGTTCGCAGCGGCCAGCTGCTCGAGCTCCTTGTCCATCAGGTAGAGTCCCTCGCCGCCGTCACCGACCAGCCGCAGCCGGCTAAGGATGTCGCCGACCACCGCTTCCTCCTCGATCTGCTCCGTGACGAACCAGTGGAGAAAGATCTCGCTGGCATGATCGCGATGGTCACGGGCGATGTCGACGAGACGGTGGATGCTCTGGGTGACATGCCGCTCATGGGCCAGGGTCTGTTCGACGGCATTGACGACGCCGCCAAAGTCTGCGGGCGGGGCCGCGATTTCATGAAGTCTGACGGCGGCCCCCTGGCCCACCAGGTAGCGATAGAACTTCATCGCGTGGGTGAGTTCCTCCTGGTGCTTCACCATGAACCACTTGGCGATGCCACGCAGCCCCAGCGACTCTCCGTATGCGGAAAGTGCGAGGTAGAAATACGAGGAGTACAGCTCCCTGTTGAGCTGCTCGTTGAAAGCCTTAGTAACGCCTTCTGGTATCACTGGGTCCTCCGCTTCGGCGAGGCCGACGACTCAATACAATCACCTTTTACCGCAACGTCCGGCCGCTCGAAACCCTGCCGAAGCGATGGCTTCTCGCCGATTGGCCGGTGTGCAGTTCGCGAGGAGGGCATTGTGTCGCAGCGGCTACCGGGAAGCGGGCGCCCGACGGTCACCACGACCGGCCTTCTTCCAGCGGCAACGCCGCTGGCAGATGGTCGATGTCCCTCGAGCGGGTAGCCGAACGGGGTCGCGCCTGGCGCGATGGAAAACTACTCACCACGAGCAGACCTGATCCCGCTCTCACGACTCGCGCAGTGCCGCGGTGACGGACAGGGTGGCGGCACTGTTCCTGGGCTCATTGCCACAGGCAATGGAGTCGTCAACTCCCTTTCGGCCCCGAATCGATCAACATCTCCACCAGCTCCTTGAGTGCGCTAACCTGAGTCTGCAGCTCGGCGACCGTGCGCTCCAGGGCGCCGATGCGATCGTGACCGCCCTGATCCGCACTTCCGGTTCCTGCCGTCGCCATGAATTCCTCGATGGGGAAAGCCTCGTCGCCGATGAGATGGGCATAGCGTGCCTCCCGCTTGCCGGGATGGCGCGGCAAGCGGGCGACGAGCGGCTCGCCCCGCGCCATCAGGTCATTCAGGGTTCGCTCCACGTGTTCCACGTCGGTGAACCGGGCCATCCGCTCGGCGCGGCTGCGCAGTTCGCCGGGTGTCTGCGGCCCGCGCAGCATCAGCTCGCACATGACCCCGAGTTCCTGCGGTGAAAGCGCGAGTGCACCGAACTCGGCGGTAAAGAAGCGGTGCTGGTACTTGCTGACGCGGCTGCCGAAACCGGAATGGCTGCGCACCAAGTGCTTCTTGATGAGTTGATCGACGGTTTCCTGCACGACGGCCTCGCTCAGGTTCATGACCGGCTCGCGATTGCTCTTCTGGTTGCAGCCGTTGGTCAGGGAATTCAGCGACAGCGGGTATTGGTCGGGCGTGGTGATCTCCTTTTCGATCAGCACGCCGATGACACGGGCTTCCAATGGGTTGAGTTGTAGTTTCAAGACTGCTCCTGCTCGTTAAGGCGCCAAGAGATACGCCGCGAAAACCTCAGGACAGACGGTCCCGATGACGAGGGTCGCCAGGATTATCCGGCGTCCCGGTCAGTTTACGGCCGAATGCGCCCCTTCCAGTTGTGGCGGGGGCCAGGGGATCACGGTCGCTGCGCGCCAGGAGTCTCCACACCGGCCAGGAGTCTCCACACCGGAGGGCCCGCCGCCTCAGGCGGAGCAAGACACCAAGCTTGGCGTCTGCCTGCACCTTCGGCGGCGCCGAGATCCCCAGCGCGCCGGGCAGGCAACAAAAAAGCCAGCGCGAGGCTGGCTTCAGGGTTGTTGGTGGAGCCGAGGGGGATCGAACCCCTGACCTATGCATTGCGAACGCATCGCTCTCCCAGCTGAGCTACGGCCCCGACGAGGCGCCGAAGTCTACCGCGACCCCGCGAATCCGTCTATGCCACCGGGATGGCGGGCACCGCGCCGACGCTCCAGATGTCGCGGGCGTACTCCCGCATCGTCCGGTCCGTCGAGAACTTCCCGCTCGCCGCGGTGTTGCGGATGCTCATTCGCAGCCAGCGGTCCTGATCCAGGAACGCGGCGGCGGCGCGCTCCTGCGCCGCGACGTAGCTCCCGAAGTCGGCAGCGACCATCCAGGGGTCATGGGGGCTGCGGATGGACTCGATGATCGGCCGGAACAGGCCTGGCTCGAACTGGCTGAAGTGCCCATTCTCGAGCAGCCGCATGACGCGCGACAGGTTGGCGTCCGCGGCGATGATCGCGTTCGGGTCGTAATGATGGCGCAGCCCCGCGACCTGCTCGGCCGTGAGGCCGAACAGGAAGAAGCTGTCGTCGCCGACCTCTTCGCGGATCTCGATGTTCGCGCCGTCCAGGGTGCCGATCGTGACCGCGCCGTTCATCATGAACTTCATGTTCCCGGTGCCGGACGCCTCCTTGCCGGCGGTCGAGATCTGCTCCGACAGGTCGGTGGCCGGGCAGATCGTTTCCATCGCCGAGACGCGGTAGTCCGGAAGGAACGCCACGCGCAGCAGCTTCTTGACTGACGAATCGCGGTTGACCAGCCAGGCGACGTTGTTGATGAGCTTGATGATCAGCTTGGCCCGGGCGTAGCCCGGCGCGGCCTTCCCGCCGAACAGCACGCAGCGCGGGGTCCAGTGGTCGGTCTCGCCGGACTTGATCCGCGCGTACAGGTGGATGACGTGCAGGATGTTCAGGAGCTGGCGCTTGTACTCGTGGATGCGCTTCACCTGAACGTCGAACATCGCGTCGAGGTCGAATGCCGTCCCCCACTCGCGACGGATCAGGTCGGAGAGCCGCTGCTTGTTCTTGCGCCGCGCCTCGGCCCAGCGCGCCCGGAAACTGGCGTCGTCGACGAAGCGCTCGAGCCGGCGCAACTGCTCCAGGTCGGTGATCCAGGTGTCCCCGATCGCCTCGTTGATGACCTCGCGCAGCGGCGCGTTGCAGTGCGCGAGCCAGCGGCGCTGCGTGACCCCGTTGGTCTTGTTGTTGAACTTGCGCGGCCAGAGCTCGTAGAAGTCGCGGAACAGCCCCTCCCGCAGCAGCCGGCTGTGCAGCTCGGCGACGCCGTTGACCGAGAAGCTGCCGACGATGGCGAGATACGCCATGCGCACCATCGGCTCACTGCCTTCCTCGATGATCGACATGCGGCGGAGCCGGTCGTTGTCCCCCGGCCAGCGCGATGCCACCTCGGTCAGGAAGCGGGCGTTGATCTCGTAGATGACTTCGAGCAGGCGGGGCAGGAGCTGGCGGAACAGGCGGACCGGCCAACGCTCCAGCGCCTCCGGCAGGAGGGTGTGGTTGGTGTAGGCCATCATCCCGCTCGTGATCGCCCAGGCCTCGTCCCACTCCATGTGCTCCTCGTCGATCAGCAGCCGCATCAGCTCGGCGACCGCGATCGTCGGGTGCGTGTCGTTGAGCTGGCAGACGTTCTTGTCGGCGAAGCCGTGGAGGCTGTCGCCCTGTATCCGCTTCCAGCAGCGCAGGATGTCCTTCAGGCTCGCCGACGCCAGGAAATACTGCTGGCGCAGGCGCAGCTCCTTGCCGCTTTCGCTCGCGTCGTTGGGATACAGCACAAGCGTGATCTGCTCTGCCGCATTCTTGGCGGCGACGGCCTCGACGTACGAGCCGGCGTTGAACTCCTCGAGGTCGAACTCCTCGGTCGCGACCGACTTCCACAGCCGCAGCGTGTTGACGGTGCCGTTGCGGTAGCCGGGGATGGGAATGTCGTACGGCACGGCGAGGACGTCGTGGGTGTCCACCCAGCGGCCCCGCAGCTGACCGCTGTCGTCGCGGTAGAACTCGGTACGGCCGCCGAAGTGAACGCGCTGTGAGTACTCGTGCCGCTCGAGCTCCCAGGGGAAGCGGTCGCGCAGCCAGTGGTCGGGCTCCTCGACCTGGTAACCGTTTTCCAGGCGCTGCCTGAACATGCCGTACTCGTAGCGCAGCCCGTAGCCGCGGACCGGCAGCTGCAGGGTGGCACAGCTGTCGAGGAAGCACGCCGCGAGTCGGCCGAGGCCGCCGTTGCCCAGCCCGGCGTCGGCCTCTGCCTCGACGATCTGCTCCAGATGGATGCCGAGGTCGTAGAGGCTCTTGTGCACGGCGTGCGACAGGCCGAGATTCAGCATCGCGTTGCCGAGCGCCCGACCCATGAGGAACTCCAACGACATGTAGTAGACGTGCTTGGAGCCCGTCGCCTCATAGGCGTAGCGGGTGTTCTTCCAGCGCTCCATCAGTCGCGCGCGCAGGCTCAGGGCGAGCGCCGCATAGGGGTACTGGGCCGACGTACAATTCTTGTCGCGGCCGAGGTAGTGATTGAAGTAGCTTCGGAAGTCCTCCCGCAGGCTGTCGGCGTCCATGCCGAGCGGTGGCAGGCCGTTCACCGTGGCATCCGGGTTGATCTCGGCGGGTGGCGTGAAGTCGGTATCGTAGGCGCTGAGCGGCATCGGGCTTGGGTTCCTGTGGGTTCGCGCGCATCGTAATCAATACAGTATGCGGCCGAACAGTCGCGGCCGCACCGCGGCACGGGTAGGAGAGGGACACCTCATGACCAGGTTGCGCGTCACCGAGCTTTGGACCTATCCGGTGAAGTCCTGCCGGGGGGTCGCGCTGGATCACGCCAGCGTGGAGGCGCGTGGGTTGCGCTGGGACCGGCACTGGATGGTTGTCGACACGTCCGGCCGCTTCCTGACCCAGCGTGACCTGCCTGCTATGGCCACGATCGTGCCGACTGTCACCGCCGCGGCCCTCGTCCTGCGCGCGCCAGGCCGGCCCGACCTCGTGCTGCCGCACGGCCCGGCGGGAGACCAGGCCGTCGTGACGGTCTGGGGCGACACCGTGGAGGCGCGGACGGTGTCGGCGGCGGCCGATCGCTGGCTGTCGCAGCACCTCGGTGTCGGCTGCCGCCTGGTGCGGTTTCCGGAGGATGCCCGCCGGCCGGTCGACCCGACGTACGGGGCGCCTGGCGACGAGACGGCCTTCTCCGACGGCTTCCCGCTGCTGCTGATCGGGCAGGGCTCGCTCGACGCTCTGAACAGCCGGCTCGCGCAGCCGTTGCCGATGCGGCGGTTCAGGCCGAACCTCGTCGTCGCCGGCGCACCGCCGCACGCCGAGGACGACTGGCGGCGCATCCGCATCGGCGCGATCACCCTGCGCGTGGTGAAACCCTGCTCACGCTGCGTCATCACGACGGTCGACCCAGATCAGGGTGTCCGCGCCGGCGCAGAGCCCCTGGAAACCCTCGCCACCTACCGGCGCCGCGACGGCAGGGTGTACTTCGGGCAGAACGTCATTCCTGACGGGGCGGGCGAGATCCGCGTCGGCGATCCGGTGGAGGTCCTCGGCGATGCCGCCTGACAGCCTCGACGAGCTGAACCGGCGCCTTGTCGCCTTCGCGCGCGCCCGCGACTGGGAGCAGTTCCATTCGCCCAAGAATCTGGCGATGGCGCTGATCGCGGAGTGCGCGGAGCTGGTCGAGCACTTCCAGTGGCTCACCGAGGAGCAGAGCTATGCCCTGCCGCCCGACAAGAAGTCGGCAGTGGCGCTCGAGCTGGCCGACATCCTCATCTACCTGCTGCGCTGCGCCGAGCGGCTCGACATCGACCTGCTGGAGGCGGCGCACCGCAAGGTCGCGCTGAACGAGGCCCGTTACCCGGTGGAGCGGGTGCGCGGCGACGCCCGTCGGGCCAGCGAGTACGACGACTGAGCGGGCAGGCCGGCTCAAGTTTCGCCGTTCAGCGCCGTCAGACTGCGCAGGGTCGCCGGGGGTTGGCGCCTCTCTTCGCACTCACCGAGTCGCTTCAATCCGAACCACAAACGGGGTGCTTCTGTGTCCACGTGTCTCTGTGAAAGATCACCCATGACCGACGCCCGAATCGCAGGTATCGCCTGGCTCGAGGACTGCCCCCTGCCGGTATTGGTGACCGATGCGGCTGGCAGCGTGGTGGGCGCCAGCGCGGCGCTCGAACGTGCCAGCGGGGTGCGCCGGGAGGAGCTGGTAGGCCGGAAGGTTGCCGACATCCGCTCGCCGCTGGCGCGCAGTCTGTGCGGCGAAGAGCCGCTCGTCGGCTTCGCGAGGCCGGGAGGCATCGACGTCTGGCTGCACCGCCGGCTGCAGTCCGTCGAGGAGAGCGGCTACACGCTGCACTGGCTGGAGGACGTGAGCGAGGCCGACCGGCTGCGGCGCGAGAACGACGAGTTGCGGGCGCGCGTGCGCCAGCTCGACCTGAACGACAATCTGACCGGCCTGCCCAACCGGCGTGCGTTCGACCATGCCATGATCCAGCAGGTCACGCGCAGCCGGCGGTACGGCAATCCGCTCAGCCTGATGGGCGTCGACATCCTGCCCGCCGAACCGGGTGCCTCCATTCCCGATGGGGTGGTGCTCGCCGTGGCGCGTCACCTCCGCGACCGGCTGCGCTGGGTCGACACGGTCGGCCGGGTCGACCGGGCGCGATTCCTGGTGCTGCTGCCCGAGACCCCCGAGCGCGAGACCCAGCGGCTGGCCGACGCCCTCGCCATTGGCGCTTCCGCGATCGCGCTGCCGGAGGCGGAGGCCGGCTGGCCGGTCAGCCTGCGCGTGGCGGCCACGGCGTGGCACAAGGGTGACGACCCCGCCCACCTGCTGCATCGCCTGCACACGCTGCTGGACGACAGCACCGCGCCCTGAGCGGACGCGGCAGTGGTGACGGTGGTTGCCGTGCCGCTCGCCGAGGAGATCGACCGCAAGGGGCTGGCCGCGATCCGCGAGCGCTTCCTGCGCCTGCAGGGCGGCCGCCTGCGGCGGATTCGCGCGGCGCTGCCGGACACCCACGTCGACTTTCTCGACCTCCTGCCGCTGCTGCTCCACGTCAACCACCCCCGCCTGCCCGGCTTCGTCGGCACGGACGCCCCCGCCGGCATCCCCGGCTACCAGCCTGCCGACGCCACGCTGCTCTGCGCGCGCGGCGCCGCCCGGACCTTCTCCTACAAGCGGCGTCCGCTGCCGCATCCGCCGGTCCAGGGGCTGTACCTGATGGGCAGCCTCGGCAGCCTGGGCCATTGCCCGCACAGCGACTTCGACGTCTGGCTGTGCCACGACCCGCGGCTCGGTGGCGAGGCGGTCGCGGCGCTGCGGGCCAAGGCCGGGCGCATCGAGGCGTACGGTCGCGAGCAGGGCGTCGACCTCAACATCTTCCTGATCGACGTCGAGGCCTTCCGCCGCGGCAGCGGCCAGACGAAGCTGTCGGAGCAATCGAGCGGTAGCACCCAGCATCGCCTGCTGCTGGACGAGTTCTACCGCAGCGGGGTCCACCTCGCGGGGCGGATGCCGCTGTGGTGGCTGGTGCCGCCTGGCCGCGGCGCCGACTACGCGGCCTATACGCGCCACCTGCTGGCGCAGCGCTTCGTCGACCCCGGGCGCTGGCTCGATTTCGGCGCGCTGGACAACCCCTCGGCCGACGAGTTCTTCGGCGCGGCGCACTGGCAGCTCTACAAGGGCATCGACGCGCCCTACAAGTCGCTGCTGAAGATCCTGCTGATGGAGGCCTATGCCACCGAGTTCCCGAACCTGCGGTGGCTCAGTGAGGACTTGAAGGCCGCCGTCTACGAAGGTCGCGAGGACGAGCTCGACGAGCTCGATCCCTACCGCATGCTGCTGGGCCGGGTGGAGCGCCACCTGGCCGCGGCCGGCGAGCGCGGTCGTCGCGACCTCGCGCGCCGGGCCCTCTACATCAAGGCCGAGCTCCCGCTGTCGACCTTTCGCGGCGTCGGCTGGAAGGCCGAGCTGCTGCGCCGGCTCGTCGCTGCCTGGGGCTGGGACGCGGCGGCGTTGCGGCGACTGGACCAGCGCCGATCGTGGCGGATCGAGGCGGTGCGGCAGGAGAGCGAGCTGCTGATGGCCGAGCTCAGCCGCTCGCACCGGCTGCTGACCGAGTTCGCGCAGCGTCACGCCTCGGGCGGCGGAATCGACCCCCTCGAGGTCAACCTGCTCGGCCGCAAGCTCTACTCGGCCCTGGAGCGCAGGCCCGGGAAGATCGACTGGGTGAACCTGAGCGGTGACGGCAATCTCGCGGAGCCGCGCCTGGTGCTTCGGGCAGTGCGGGGTGTCGGCTGGCGGCTGGAACGTGAACGGGCGGGTGGCGAGGCGGAGGTGCTGAGGACCGCGGATTCGCTCGTCGAGGCCATGGCCTGGGCCCACCTCAACGGCGTGCTGGCGCGTGGCAGCCAGGTCACACGGGAGCGGCCCGACGCGGCGCCTGGCGATGACGCGCTGCAGCGCGTGCGGGCGGCCCTGTGGCGGCTCATCCCGGCGGGGCAGCGGCCGGTCGCGCCGCTGCGTGCCCTGGCAGACCCGCTGCGCGCCGCCGCCGCCATGGCCATCGTCAACCTCGGCGTGGACCCGCTCGCGCATCTGGCCAAGGATGGACTGCAGGTCACCACGACGCGGAGCGACCCCCTGTCCTTCGGCGCTGCCCGGACCTGCCTGGTGCAGGCGCTGGACTATGTGGTGCTGACGAGCTGGGGCGAGCTCTATGCGCGGCGTTTCGAAGGGGCGGACGGAGTCCTCGAGGGCCTGTGCCAGCACCTGGCGCTCGTCTGGCCGGGCGGGGGCGCGGACGTCGGGCTGCGTTGCCACGGCCTCGGCGGTCCGCGCGCGGGTCTGGTGGCGCGCCGCGTCGAGGGCCTGGCTGCGAGCCTGCGCGCATGCTTCGACGAGCACGGCGAGCACGCCCGCTGTCTCGTCGCCGTCGGCCCCGGCTACTACCTGGTGCAGCGCGATGCCGGCCGGTTTCGCTGGCGCCACGCGGACGGCGAACGGGGCCTGCTCGAGCTGCTCGCAGAGCCGTTGTCACTGGCGCGGCCAGTGGTGCCGGAACGGCGCGCGCTGGCCGGCAGCCCCCTCGCGGCTGTTCTGCTGGCACCGCCGCGGGGGGGGTTCCGGGTCTACTTCCGACCGCAGCCGCGGGCCTTCGACGTCTACGTCCTCGACGAGTTCGGCGCGCTCTTTCATCAGGAGGTCGTCGGCGACGACGAGCAGTACCTGCTCGCTCACCTGCGGCGTTTTCTCGACAGCCTCGGGCGTCGGCGCAGCGCCCAGTCGGCGGCGGCTGCGCGACGCTGGCTGGAGGGTGAGACGACCTTCCACCGTCTGGTGCGGCGGGGCGGTGGCTGGCATGCCGTACCGGTCTTCGTGGCAGCCGGTGCGGAGCAGCTGGACCTGGTCCTGATCGACGACCGCCCCCGCGGCGGCTTCCGCCTGCGTTGTGCGGACGCGGAGTTCGACTCGCAGCTGCTCGGTGACGGCATCTACGCCCGGGTGGTCGAGGAGGTCCTGCGGCACCGTCGCGGCAGAGACGGCTACCCGATCTACCTGAGCGGCGTGGCAAGCGCAGGCCTGCCGGAACCGGGTGGCGGCTCGCCGCTGCCGCTGCTCATGCTCAAGAAGCGGATCGAAGGCCGCCTCAACGGCGGCGTCGCGCGGCGGCGCGGCTGAGGGCTTCGCCGCCGCGCCGCCGGGATCCGACGGCCTGTCGAGCGGCCGGTCTTCGCCGGATGCATATCGCTGCCGGGTCGTCCACTCGATGGACCTGATGGCGCCGGGAACGACTGTGCTGTTTATACTGGCTGCCCGTTCCGGACCTGCTCCCATGCCCACCATGCCCCTGCTTCGCCGCGGCCTTCTCGTCGTCTTCCTGTGCTCGGCCGCGGTGCTGGCCGGCTGTGGCCGAAAGGGCCCCCTCTACCTGCCGCCACCGCCGCCCGCGGCGTCGGGCCCCGTGGAACAGCCACCGGCGACACCGGCGGCGTCCGACGCCGAGCCGAAGCCGGCGGCCCCCCAGCCCGACCGCTGAGTCCCTCGCCATGGACTTCTTCCAGTATCGCGGGGACACCCTGCATGCCGAGGACGTGCCGCTCGACCGGCTGGCAGGCGAGTTCGGCACGCCCGCCTACGTCTATTCGCGTGCCACCCTTGAACGTCACTGGCATGCCTTCGACCGCGCCTTCGCCGACCGGCCGCACCTCGTCTGCTACGCGGTCAAGGCCAACGGCAACCTGGGAGTCCTGAACGCCCTCGCACGCCTCGAGTCCGGCTTCGACATCGTCTCGCTCGGCGAGCTCGAGCGCGTTCTCGCGGCGGGAGGCGAGGCGCGGCGCGTGGTGTTTTCGGGCGTGGGCAAGCGTATCGACGAAATGCGGCGCGCCCTCGAGCTGGGCATCCGCTGCTTCAACGTCGAGTCCGAGGCGGAGCTCGATCGGCTGAACCGGGTGGCCGGGGAGGTCGGCCGCGCCGCGCCGGTATCGTTGCGAGTCAACCCGGACGTCGACCCGAAGACCCACCCCTACATCGCTACCGGGCTCAAGGAGAGCAAGTTCGGCATCGACGTCGCCGACGCCCTGGCGGTGTACCGGCGGGCGGCCGAGCTGCCCAACATCAGGGTCGAGGGCATCGACTGCCACATCGGCTCACAGCTCACCTCGCTCGCGCCCTTCCTCGACGCCCTCGATCGCGTGCTCGCGCTGGTCGGCCGCCTGGCCGAAGACGGCATCGCGCTGCATCACCTCGACATCGGCGGCGGACTCGGCGTGCGCTATCGCGACGAGACCCCGCCGGAGCCTGCCGAGTATGCCGAGGCGATCAACACCCGGCTCGGCGGCCTGGCCATGGAGGTGCTCATCGAGCCGGGCAGGGCGATCGTGGCGAACGCGGGCGTGCTGCTCACCCGGATCGAGTACCTCAAGCCGACCATGCACCGGCGCTTCGCGATCGTCGATGCGGCGATGAACGACCTCATCCGTCCGGCGCTGTACGAGGCCTACCACGAGGTCGTGCCGGTGCGGCGCGACGGCGGTGCCGAGGAGGCTGCCTGGGACCTGGTCGGGCCGGTGTGCGAGAGCGCCGACTTCCTTGCGAAGGACCGCCTGCTGCGGCTCGCGCCGGGCGACCTGCTGGCACTGCGCACAGCCGGGGCCTACGGCTTCTGCATGGCGTCGAACTACAACGGCCGGCCGCGCCCCGCCGAGCTGATGGTGGACGGCGACCGCGTCCACGTCGTCCGGCAACGCGAGACCTGTCGGGATCTTTACCGCGGCGAATCCGTGCTGCCATGAAGCGCGTCCCGGAGCCCGAGGAGCTGATGGCCGACCCGGCCCAGGCGCGCGCCTACGCCGAGGCCGACTTCAGCGAGTCGAACGGTCTGTTCGTCGAGCTGTTTCGGCGGCTGCAGCCGACCCCGTTCGCCGGCCATGCGCTCGACCTCGGGTGCGGACCCGGCGACATTCCCATCCGTCTCGCGCGGGCCTGCCCGGCGGCCCACATCGACGCGGTCGATGGTGCCGAGGCGATGCTCGACCTCGCCCGCGCGGCAGCGGCGGTCGACGTCGTCCTCGCGGCGCGCATTCGCTGGAGCTGTGCACGCATCCCTTCGCCAGAGGCGATGCCCGGCCGGCCCTACGACGCCCTGCTGTCGAACAGCCTGCTGCACCACATGGCGGATCCCCTCGACCTATGGCGCGCGGTTCGCGAGGCGGGCCGCCCGGGTGCGGCGGTGCTGGTGATGGACCTCGCGCGCCCGGCGGATGCGGAGGGCGTCGACCGCGTGCTCGACGCCCACGCGGCCGGCGCGCCCGACGTGCTCCGGAACGACTTCCGCAACTCGCTTTTCGCCGCCTACACGGTCGAGGAGGTGCGGGACCAGCTCGCCGCGGCGGGAATCGCGGGGATGAGCGTGGAGATGGTCAGCGATCGGCATCTGGCCGTGCGGGGGCGCTTGGTCTGACACGATCCGTGGTGGCAGGTGGGTTTCGGCCCGCGCGGTCCGTAGGCGGCACGGATGCCGCCTTCGAGCCTACAGGGATGTATTCACGGCGTGTCCGCGCGGGCTGAAACGCGCCTGCGACCGTCCTCTCGCGCCAGCAGACCTCCGAAATGAAAATGCACCGATTGCCGGTGGCCTGCACGCGGCCACTCGGGCAGGTGGCTCAGGTAGTAAGCTTTGCAAATGCCCCTGCGCTTCACCAAGATGCACGGCCTCGGCAACGACTTCGTCGTCGTCGACGCCATCCGCCAGGCCGTCGCGCTGGAGCCGAAGCAGGTCCGCTTCCTCGCCGACCGGCGCTTCGGCGTGGGCTGCGACCAGGTCCTGCTGGTCGAGCCCGCGCGGCTGCCCGGGACCGCCTTCCACTACCGCATCTTCAACGCCGATGGCTCCGAGGTGGAGCAGTGCGGCAACGGCGCGCGCTGCTTCGCCCGCTTCGTCCGTGAGCAGGGCTTCACCAGTGACGACGTGATCATCGTCGGCACCGCGCGCGGACCGATCACGCTCCACGTCGAGTCGGACGGGCAGGTGCGGGTCGACATGGGGGCGCCCCGGCTGGAGCCGGCTGACCTGCCGTTCGACGCGCCTACGCGTGCCACGACCTACCCGATCGAGGTGAACGGCCAGGTGCTGGAGATCGGCGCGGTGTCCATGGGCAACCCGCACGCCGTGCTGCTGGTCGACGACGTCGCCTCGGCGCCGGTCGGGCGGCTCGGTCCGCTGCTCGGGTCGCACCCGAGGTTTCCGCGCCGGGTGAACGTCGGTTTCGCGGCTGTGAAGGCGCGCGACCGCATCGACCTGCGGGTCTACGAGCGCGGCAGCGGGGAGACCCTGGCCTGCGGCACTGGCGCCTGCGCCGCCGTCGTGTCCGGCCGGTTGCGCGGTCTGCTGGACGAGCAGGTGCTGGTGCGCCTGCCGGGTGGCGAGCTGCGGGTTTCCTGGCTGGGCGGGGACGCGCCGGTCTGGATGATCGGGCCGGCCGTGACGGTCTTCGAGGGGACGATCGATCTATGAGCACCGCTGTCGTGACGCCGGTGGATGACGAGCTGGAGCGGACGGTGACGGAGTACCTTGCGCGCCACCCCGACTTCTTCGAGCACCATGCCGATCTGCTCACGACCCTGCGCATCCCTCACGGCCCCGGCCAGACGGTGTCGCTGGTGGAGCGCCAGCTCGGCCTGCTGCGCGGCCAGTCCGACCAGCTGCGGGCCAGGCTCGAGCACCTCATCGCGGTCGCCCGCGAGAACGAGGCGTTGCACGACCGGCTGCACCGCCTGACCCTGGCGCTGCTCGATGCCAGGGATTTCGAGGCGGTGCTGCAGACGCTGCGCACGGAGCTGCAGGCACATTTCCAGGCCGATGCCGTTGCGCTGCGGCAGGCCGCGGGCGACGAGCTGCAGCGCCCGCGGGATCCGGCTCATGCGAGCGGTGCCCGCGTGCTGCGTGAGCTGCTCGCGACCGGCCAGCCTCGCTGCGGCGCCCTCGACGCGGCGGAGCTCGCCTACTTCTTCGGCGCCGAGGCCGCCGCCAGCCGCTCGGTCGCCCTGGTGCCGCTGATCGGCCCACGGCTGACCGGCGCGCTCGCGATCGGGAGCCGGGATCCGGAGCGCTTCAACCCTGGCAAGGCGACCGACTTCCTCATTCGGCTCGGCGAGGTGGTGGCGAAGACGGTCCAGGCGGTCGGCCCCCGTGAGGCGCAGGGTGACTGAGGTCCGGGACGCGGCCGCACCGGCAGGCGGCACTGCCCTGCAGGGCAGGGTCCACGCCTTCCTGGGCCACCTCCAGCACGAGCGGCGCCTGTCATCACGCACCCTCGACGGCTACGGCCGTGACCTGGCGGTGCTCGCGGCCTGGCTCGACGGCGCCGGCGTGAGCGATTGGGCAGGGGTCACGGAGCACCACGTTCGCGGCTTCATCGGCGCACGGCGCCGCAAGGGCGCCTCGGGGCGCAGCGTGCAGCGCGCGCTGTCCGCGCTGCGCAGCCTCTTCCGGTACCTGCTGCGCGAGGGTCTGGCGAGCGGCAACCCCGCGCTGGGCGTGCGGCCGCCGAAGACGCCTCGCAAGCTGCCGGCGACGCTCGACCCCGATCAGCTCGGCCGGCTGCTGGACGCGCCGGCGCCCACGCCGCTCGGCCTGCGCGACGCCGCGATCGTCGAGCTGTTCTACTCGTCGGGCCTGCGCCTCGCGGAGCTGGTCGGGCTCGACCTCGGAGGCGTCGATCTCGCCGACGCGATGGTCGAGGTCACCGGCAAGGGCGCCAGGACCCGTCGCGTGCCGGTCGGTCGCCTGGCGCTCGAGGCGCTGCGGCGCTGGCTCGCGGTCCGCGGCGACCTCGCCGCTCCTGATGAGCGCGCATTGTTCGTGAGCGGGCGGGGCGGCCGGCTGCACCCTCGCTCGGTGCAGGCGCGGCTCCGGCACCTGGCGCTTCTGCGCGGGGCGGCGCGCAACGTCCACCCGCACCTGCTCCGGCACTCCTTCGCGAGCCACCTGCTGGAGTCGTCCGGCGACCTGCGGGCGGTGCAGGAGCTGCTCGGCCACGCCAACATCTCCACCACCCAGATCTACACGCACCTCGATTTCCAGCACCTGGCCCAGGCCTACGACCAGGCGCACCCGCGGGCGCGGCGCAAGCGGGGATCCGAGGGATAGGCCCGCTCATAAACCCGCTGATCAGCCCGGTTGGCGGCCATCCCAGGTCAGGTTCAGCGCCGTCAGTTACAATCGCGCCCTCCCGCAACCGGATCCCCTGATGGAGACGTTCCACGGCACGACGATCCTGTCGGTACGGCGCGGCGGCCAGGTGGTGCTCGGCGGCGACGGCCAGGTGTCGCTCGGCAACACGATCATGAAGGGCAACGCCCGCAAGGTGCGCCGGCTCTACAAGGATCGGGTCCTGGCGGGGTTCGCCGGTGCGACCGCGGATGCCTTCACGCTGTTCGAGCGCTTCGAGGCCAAGCTCGAGAAGCACAGCGGGAACCTCACGCGCGCCGCAGTGGAGCTGGCGAAGGACTGGCGCACCGACCGCATGCTGCGCCGCCTGGAGGCCCTGCTGTGCGTCGCAGACCGCAGCGCCTCGCTGATCATCTCCGGCACCGGCGACGTCATCGAGCCGGAGCACGACCTGATGGCCATCGGCTCGGGCGGGGCCTACGCGCAGGCAGCGGCACGCGCGCTGCTCGCGCACAGCGAGCTGCCGGCGCGCGCCATCGTCGAGCAGGCGCTGCACATCGCCGCCGACATCTGTGTGTACACCAACCACAACCTCACCATCGAGGAGCTGGACGCCGAAGGCTGAACGCCCATGGCAGACATCACACCCCAAGAGATCGTCCGCGAGCTCGACAAGCACATCATCGGCCAGGACGCCGCCAAGCGCGCGGTCGCGATCGCCCTGCGCAACCGCTGGCGCCGCCTGCGCGTCGATCCCGCCCTGCGCAACGAGATCACACCCAAGAACATCCTGATGATCGGCCCGACCGGCGTCGGCAAGACCGAGATCGCGCGCCGACTGGCGAAGCTCGCCGACGCGCCCTTTCTCAAGGTCGAGGCGACCAAGTTCACCGAGGTCGGCTATGTCGGGCGCGACGTGGAGTCGATCATCCGCGACCTGGCCGACGCGGCCGTCAAGATGGTGCGCGAGCAGGAGATGGCGAAGGTGCAGGAGCCGGCGGCGCTGGCGGCTGAGGAGCGCGTGCTCGACGTGCTGCTCCCGGAGCCCGCGCGCGACCCCTGGGGCACGGATGCCACGCCGGTGCGCGCCGAGTCGCCGACCCGGGAGCGCTTCCGCCGCAAGCTGCGCGACGGCGAGCTGGACGATCGCGAGATCGAGCTGGAGGTGAGCGGCGCGGCGCTGGGGGTGGAGATCATGGCGCCGCCCGGCATGGAGGAGATGACCAGCCAGCTCCAGAGCCTGTTCCAGAACCTCGGCACCGGCCGCAAGAAGCGCCGCAAGCTGCGCATCAGGGATGCGCTCGCGCTGCTGCGCGACGAGGAGGCGGCAAAACGGGTCAACGACGAGGACCTCAAGCTGCGGGCGGTCGAGCTGGTCGAGCAGCAGGGGATCGTGTTCCTCGACGAGATCGACAAGGTGGCGAGCCGGTCCGACTACGGCGGGCCGGACGTGTCTCGCGAGGGCGTGCAGCGCGACCTGCTGCCGCTGGTCGAGGGCTGCACCGTGTCGACCAGGCAGGGCATGGTGCGGACCGACCACATCCTGTTCATCGCGTCCGGTGCCTTCCACCTCGCCAGGCCTTCCGACCTGGTCCCCGAGCTGCAGGGCCGGCTGCCTATCCGCGTCGAGCTCGACGCCTTGAGCTCGGCGGACTTCACACGCATCTTGACCGAGCCCGATGCCTCGCTCACCACGCAGTATCAGGCGCTGCTCGCCACCGAGGGCGTGAGCCTGGAGTTCACGCCGGACGGCATCGCCCGGATCGCCGAGCTGGCCTGGCAGGTCAACGAGCGCACGGAGAACATCGGCGCCCGTCGGCTGCACACGGTCATGGAGCGGCTGCTCGAGGACGTGTCCTTCGACGCGAGCGGGCAGTCGGGACGTGTGGTCATCGATGCGGTCTACGTGGACCTGCACCTGGCGGCGCTGGCGGCGGACGAGGACCTCACCCGTTACATCCTTTAGCCCCGGCGCGGAGGCCGAAACCCATGTCCAGACCCATCCCCACCGAGCTGAACCTGCGGCGGCAGTCGCGCGTTCTCGAGGTGTCTTTCGACGACGGCGCGACGTTCGCGCTGCCCTGCGAGTACCTCCGGGTCCACTCGCCGTCTGCCGAGGTGCAGGGGCACAGCCCCGACCAGCGCGTGCTGCAGGTCGGCAAGGAGGGCGTCAACATCGAGCGCATCGAGCCGGTGGGCAACTACGCGGTCCTGCTGCATTTCGACGACGGCCACAACACGGGCATCTACTCGTGGGAGACGCTCTACGTGCTCGGCAAGAACTACGCCGAGCTGTGGGCGCAGTACCTGAAGGACCTCGAGGCCGCCGGCCACGGGCGCAAGCAGCCATCGTGAGCGACCACAAGACCACCCACTTCGGTTACCAGGCCGTCGCCGAGGCCGAGAAGGCCGAGCGGGTACGCGGCGTGTTCGACTCGGTCGCGACCCGCTACGACCTGATGAACGACCTGATGTCGCTCGGCATCCATCGCCTGTGGAAGCGCTTCGCGGTGCAGCTCACCGGCGTGCGGGCGGGGCAGCGCGTGCTCGACCTCGCCTCCGGCACGGGCGACCTCGCCGCGCGGCTGGCCGGCCTGGTGGGGCCGGAGGGCACGGTCGTGATGAGCGACATCAATGCCGCCATGCTGTCCCGCGGCCGCGACCGCATGCTCGACGACGGTCGCGCCGGCACCGTGCGCTATGCCCAGCTCGATGCCGAGGCGCTGCCGTTCCCCGATGGCAGCTTCGACTGCGTCACTATCGGTTTCGGGCTCCGCAACGTGACGCACAAGGAACGTGCCCTGGCCGAGATGCACCGTGTGCTTCGCCCCGGCGGGCGCGCGCTGGTGCTCGAGTTCTCGCACCCCACCACCGCGCCGCTGAAGGCGGCCTACGACCTCTACTCTTTCCAGGTGCTGCCGCGCCTGGGTCGTCTCGTCGCCAGCGACGAGGCCAGCTACCGCTACCTGGCCGAGTCGATCCGCATGCACCCGGATCAGCAGACCCTGAAGGCGATGATGGAGGCGGCTGGCTTCGAGCGCTGTGACGTGCACAACCTGACCGGTGGCGTCGTCGCGGTGCACCGAGGCTTCAGGCTGTGATCAGGCAGACCGCGTCCGAGGTTGGCCTTCCATGACCATTCGTGATCTCAGCTATGCCGGCCTCGAAGCCGCGCTGAACGGCTACCTCGGGCTCGATCCGGTGACGCGCGAGCGCCTCGCCGCGCTGCATGGTCGGACCGTCGGGGTCGAGATCCTCGGCCTCGGACTGACGCTGTTCTTCACCGCGGACGAGACCGGCGCGCTGCAGGTCTATGGCCGGCACGAGGGCGAGCCCGACTGCTGGCTGCGCGGCACGCCGCTCGACCTGCTGCGCGCCGGCGACCGCGCCAGGGGCGCCGACCAGCTGTTCTCGCAGCGCGTACGGATCGAGGGCGACAGCGGACTGGCCCAGCGCTTCGGGGCGATCCTGGCAGACCTGGACATCGACTGGGAGGAGCAGCTCGCGCGCGTCACCGGCGACGTGGTGGCGCACGAGGCCGGCAGCGCGGCGCGTGCCGCGCAGGACTTCGCGCAGCGCACGGGCCGCGTGGCGGAGCAGAACCTCAGGGAATACCTGCAGGAAGAGGCGCGGCTGCTGCCGACGCGCTACGAGGCGAAGGAGTTCCTCGATGCCGTCGACGCGCTGCGCGACGACGTCGAGCGGCTGGCCGCCCGCGTCGAGCGCCTCAGGAGCCGGGCGGGCGAGGTGGGAGAGGCGCAGTGATCCGGCCCGCCGAGGCCTTCCGCGTCATCCACATCACCTGGGTGCTGCTGCGGCACGGCCTCGACGAGTTCGTCCTCGCGGCGCACCTGTTCCGGCCGATCCGCTTCTTGCGGTTCCTGTCGCCGTTCTACTGGCTGTCGCGGGGCGAGCGGCCTCCGTATGCGGTGCGCATCCGGCGCGCCCTCGAAGACCTTGGGCCGATCTTCGTGAAGTTCGGTCAGATCCTGTCGACGCGCCGCGATCTGCTGCCCGACGACATCGCCGACGAGCTCGCCAAGCTGCAGGACAGCGTGCCGCCGTTCCCGGGGGCGCAGGCACGGGCGATCGTCGAAGCGGCCTACGGCCGGCCGGTCACCGAGGTGTTTGCCGCGTTCGAGGAGCAGCCGCTCGCGTCCGCGTCCATCGCCCAGGTCCACGCGGCGCGGCTTCGCAGCGGCCAGGAGGTCGTCGCGAAGGTGCTGCGACCCGGCGTCGCCCGGATCATCCGCCGCGACATCGACCTCCTGTACACCATCGCCCGCCTGGGCCAGCGCTACTCGAAGGACGCCCGCCGGCTGCGCCCCGTGGAGGTGGTGCAGGAGTACGAGAAGACCATCTTCGACGAGCTGGACCTGCTGCGCGAGGCGGCCAACTGCTCGCAGCTGCGCCGCAACTTCCTCGGCAGCGAGATGTTCTATGTCCCGGAGGTGCACTGGGACTTCTGTCGCCCCGAGGTGATGGTGATCGAGCGGGTGTACGGCACGCCGGTCGACGAGGTGGAACGGCTGCGCGCGCAGGGCATCAGCATGAAGCTGCTCGGCGAGCGCGGCGTCGAGATCTTCTTCACGCAGGTGTTCCGGGACAACTTCTTTCACGCCGACATGCATCCCGGCAACATCTTCGTGGCGCCGGACGGCCGCTACATCGGTGTGGACTTCGGCATCATGGGCACGCTGACCACGGAGGACCAGCGCTACCTTGCCGAGAACCTGCTGGCCTTCTTCCATCGTGACTATCGGCGCGTTGCCGAGCTGCACGTCGAGTCGGGGTGGGTGCCCCGCACCACGCGCATCGACGAGTTCGAGTCGGCGATCCGCACGGTGTGCGAGCCGATCTGGGAGAAGCCGCTGTCCGAGATCTCCTTCGGCCATTTCCTGCTGCGGCTGTTCCAGGTCGCGCGTCGCTTCGACATGGAGGTGCAGCCACAGCTGGTGCTGCTGCAGAAGACCCTGCTGAACATCGAGGGACTGGGACGGACGCTTTACCCCCAGCTCGACCTTTGGACCACGGCAAAGCCGTTCATGGAGCGTTGGATGCGCGAGCGGGTCGGCCCGCAGGCCTTCCTGCGCCGGATCCGGGCGTCGCTGCCCGAGCTGTCGGAGGCGCTCCCGGCGATGCCGCAGCTCGCCTACCGGGCACTGAGCGACGCGGTCGAGGGCAGGCTCAGCGTGCGCTGGCAGGCCACCGAGCTCGACGACCTGCGCCGTGAGCTGCGGCGGCACAACCGGCGCACCGTCGGTGCCATCACGGGCGGATCGCTGCTGCTCTCCGGCAGCCTGATCGTCACCCTCGGGCCGCCGCTGGTGAGCAGTGCGGCGCTCGGTGCCGGCCTGCTCGCACTCGGCGCGCTGCTGCTCGCGCGGGCTCTTTGGCCGTAAGGTGATCGAGTTATCCAGCGGTAGGGGCGGCGCCTTGGTGGGAGCGGCGCCTCGCCGCGATTCGTTCGCCGGATGGGCAGCGGGCGGGGCCCGCTACCCAGTGCCGGATCAGCGCGTGTAGATCTCGAGCAGCGTGATCTGCTCGAGCCTGACGTGCGCGACGAGGTGCCCGCCGCTGTGCCGCTGGTCGACGTCGGCCTGCAGGCCGTCCACCTTCTTCAGCCGGCCTTCGCGCGGTGGCTTGCCGTCGCGGGTGTGGACGCGCACGCGGTGATCGAGGTAGTTGCCGATCTCGGCCAGCGGTCTTTCCTGGAAGCGCGCCGGCGTCTCCTCGTTACTGCGGGCCACGGTCTTCAGCACTGCGCCGTCCGGCGCGCCGTCATCGGCCCTTACGGGTGGCGCCGCTGGCTCGGCCGCCACGACGCTGAGGTCCTCCACCAGCTGGCCGTTGACGTACAGCGCGAGGCCGGCGGCCTCGATCCAGTACTGCAGCGAGTGTCTGGCGTGCGGCGTCAGCACCAGCTCGGCATCGGGGCGTAGCACGACCTTCACCTCGCCGGGCTGCTGCAGGTAGCGGGCGATGGCATCACGCAGGCCGGGGCCGGGCGTCATGCCGAAGCGCGTCGCGAAGGCCGCGTCGGACTCGTCCACGAGATTGCGCAGGTAGGTGGCACGGTCGCTGCCACGCCGACGCGCGCAATGGTCGGTCATGCGGCCGTAGGCCTCGGCGTTCAGCTGGTAGCGCAGCGTCGCCTCGCGCAGCTGCGGCAGGCCCTGGTCGGCGCCGCGAAGGTCCATCGAGGCCGTCATCTCGTCGAAGCCGCGGGTCGCATAGTTGAAGGCGAGGGTCACGCGTCCCTCGCCCTTCGGCATGCTCAGGTCGGCACCCATGTCCAGCTCGAGGCTCGAGATGCCCATCGCCGCGAGCATGGCGGGACCGGGCATGCCGGCGGGCCCGCAGGCGTCGGCGCTCGGCGGCCGATCGCCCTTCTGCAGGCTGTCGAGGAGGGCGCCGCTCAGCGGGATGCGGACGCCACGCACCGCCAGGCTCAGCCTCTCCGGTGCCTCGTGCGGGCGCCGCGGCAGGCCGCTGAACAGCAGGCGCGGGTCGCCGGTCTCGATGCGCACCGACTCGATCGCGATGTCCTCCGGAATCTGCAGCGGCGCGATCGTCAGGTCGGTCACCTCGACACTGCCCTGCAGCTCCGTGCTGATGCCGCCCCAGCGCAGCTGCGCGTACGGGCTCATCACGCGGGCGAGCTCCTGGAGCTGGCTGCTGACCCGCCAATGGGCATAGCCCTTGGCGGCGCCGAAGGCGACACCGGCCGTGATCAGCACGCCGGCGGCGATGTGGGTGAGCTTGGGCATCGGGGATCTCCGGTCGCTTTTCAGGGGCGCACGAGCGGCGCTTCCACCTCGTCGCGCTTGGCCTTGCCGAGCAGTCGCTCGATCAGCTCGAGCGCGAAGTCCATGGCAGTACCGGGCCCGCGGGAGGTCACGATCCGGCCGTCGGTGACCACCGGGCGCTGCAGCACGTCGGTCCTCGGCAGATGCAGCCGATCGAGCACGCCGGGGTAGGCGGTCGCCTTCCTGTCGTCGAGCAGGCCGGCGCCGGCGAGGACTTTCGGGGCCGCGCAGATGGCCGCCGCGTACCCGCCGGCCGCGGCCGTGCGCCGCAGGAGCCCGTGGATGCGCGGGTCCGCATCGAGGTGGTCGGCTCCCGGCAGACCGCCGGGCAGCGCGATCATGTCGAAGTCGTCGTCGAGGACCCGGTCGAGGGTTGTGTCGGGCACGACGACGACGCCGCGGCTGGCGCGCACCGGTCCTTCGGTGAGGCCGGCAGTCACGACCTCGACGCCGGCACGGCGCAGCAGATCGACGATGGTGACGGCCTCGAGCTCCTCGAAGCCCGGGGCGAGCGGGACCAGAACACGCGGCATGTGACCTCCAGGATGAGCGCAGCGACGCCCCGCCGCCGGCCGACCGGCCGGCGGCGGGAAGCACGGGCCACGATCAGCCAGCCTTCTGCTGCTGGAGTATCGACAGGCCCTTCAGAAGATTGAGCGCCTCGGCGAGCTCGAAGTCCTGCTCGACCAGCGGCCGGTCGTCGTCTTTCCGGTCGCCCTTCGGCGCGCTGCCGTTCGGGTTGGCGAGATGGCCGCCGAGGTCGGACTCGCGCAGCTTCCCTCCGCCGTCCGAGTTCTTGGCGACCTTGACTTCCGCGAGCTCGATGTCGGGCTTTATACCGTCGGCCTGGATGGAGCGACCCTTGGGGGTGAAGTAGCGCGCGGTCGTGAGCTTGAGGGCCGTGCGCTCGTTGATGGGGATGATGGTCTGGACCGAGCCTTTGCCGAAGGTCTGCCGGCCCATCACCACCGCGCGCTTGTGGTCCTGCAGCGCGCCCGCGACGATCTCGGAGGCGGACGCCGAGCCGCCGTTCACGAGCACGACCATGGGGGCGCCGTGGAGCACGTCGTCGGGTGCGGCCTGGAAGCGCAGCTGCGAGTCCTTCACCCGCCCTTCGGTGTACACGATCAGCCCGCTGTCGAGGAACGCGTCGCTGACGGCGACGGCGGCATTGAGCACGCCGCCGGGGTTGTTGCGCAGGTCGAGGATCAGGCCCCGCACCGGGCCTTCGCCCTTGAGCTTGCTGATCGTCTTCACCAGGTCCTCGGCGGTGTGGGTCTGGAACTGGCTCAGACGGACGTAGACGTAGCCGGGCTCCAGCAGCCGCCCCTTGACGCTGACGACCTTGATCACCGCGCGCTCCACGGACACCGTGATCGGCTTGTCGCGGCCTTCGCGCATGATGGTGAGCGCGATGCGCGTGCCCGGCTTGCCCCGCATCAGCTTGACGGCGTCGTCGAGCGCCATGCCCTTCACCGGCTTGTCGTCGAGCTTGACGATGATGTCGCCCGCCTTGATGCCGGCCCGAGCCGCCGGCGTGTCGTCGATGGGGGCGATCACCTTGATGAAGCCGTCCTCCATGCCGACCTCGATGCCGACCCCGCCGAACTCGCCGCTGGTGCCGACCCGCAGCTCGCGGTACTCCTCCTCGTTGAGATAGCTGGAGTGCGGGTCCAGGCCGTTGAGCATGCCCTGGATGGCCTCCTCCAGGAGCTTCCTGTCGGGCACCCGCTCGACGTAGTCGCTCTTGATGCGGCCGAAGACCTCGGCGAACACCCGCAGGTCCTCGAAGGGAACGCCGCCGCCCTTGCTCGCAGGCGCCGCGCCGGGGGCGGTGCCGGTGCCGAGGGCGAGCACCGCGCCGATGAGGCCGGCCGAGAGAGCCCGCTGCCAAAGCCGTTCACGCATAGTGGATGGTTCCCAAGTCAGCCCACGCGATTGCGCTGCCCCCGGCGGCACCAGCCCGAGGGGTCCAGCGCGTGCCCCCGGTGCCGGATGGCGAAATAGACCCCGACGTCCGCCGTGCCGCCGCTCGAGCCCGACACACTGACCGGCTCGCCGGCCTCGACCCACTCGCCGGTTTCCTTGAGCAGTCCGTCGTTGTGGCCATAGAGGCTCATGTAGCCGTCGCCATGGTCCAGGATGAGCAACAAGCCGAAGCCGCGCAACCAGTCTGCGAAGGCGACGCGTCCACGGTGGATCGCCCGCACCTCCGTGCCGGCCGGGGTGGCGATCAGCACGCCGTCCCAGGGCTGGGCGGCGGCGCGCGGCTCGCCGAAGCGCGCCACAAGCTCGCCGGCGGCCGGCCATGGCAGCTGCCCGCGGCGATCGGTGAAGGGGCGGCCACCGGGGCGGTCGGTCGGTATGCGCTCCAGGGCCTGGCGCAGGTCCTCGAGGAGCCGCTGCAGCCGGGACTCGTCGCGCCGCAGGCTGGCCAGCGTCTGGCCCTGTTCCCGCAGCCGCGTCGCCAGTGCGTCGACCGCGGTCCTGCGCAGGTCGCGCATGCCTTCGAGCTCGACACGCTCGGCGGTGTTCCGGGCCTGCAGGGCCGCCAGCTCGTCGGTCTCGGTCCGCAAGGCCGCCTCGGCCATCTCGAGCTGCGTCGCGGCGTCCCGGACCGCTGCGACCTGGGCGGCCCGGCGCCCGTAGAAGTAGTCGTAATAGCCGGCCATCCGGCTGGCCTTCGCCGGGTCTTCCTGCTTCAGCCAGAGCTGCAGCCGGTCCTGCCGGCCACCGAGGAAGACCGCGCGCAGCTGGCGGGTGAGGGCGGCGCGCTCCTCCTCGAGCCTGGTGCGGGCCTTCGCCCGCTCCGCGCCCAGCGCGTCGAGCCGCGCCTGCTGGGCGCGCAGGCGCTGCCCGAGATCGCGCAGCCGAAGGGTGAGGTCGCCGATGCGCTGGTCCGCCGACTCCAGGTCGGCCAGGAGGGCGTCGCGCTCGTCGCGCATCGCCGTCTCCTCCAGCTTGGCCGCGTCGATGCGCGCGCGCAGCGCCTCCAGCTCGGCCTCCCGGTGGCCGATGCCGTCGTCGGGCGCCACGTCCTGCGCCGGCGCGCCGGCGCTCGCCAGGGCAAGGGCGAGGGCGACGCCCCAGCGGGGGGGCGGCCGCGTCACGCCGAGGTGGCCGCGCGAGCGAAGCCGATGAGCGATCGTCCGGTCATTTCCTGCGGCTGCGCCAGGCCCATCATCTGCAGCAGCGTCGGCGCCAGGTCGCAGAGCGCGCCGTCGGCACGGAGGCTCGCCCGGCGGCTGCCGACGTAGATGAGCGGCACCAGGTTGTTGGTGTGGGCAGTGTGCGGCTGACCCGCCTCCTCGTCGACCATCTGCTCGGCATTGCCGTGGTCGGCGGTGACCAGCATCTCGCCGCCCACGGTGTGCAATGCCTCGATCACCCTGCCCATGCAGTGGTCGATCGTCTCTATCGCCTGCACGGCGGCCGCATAGTTGCCGGTGTGCCCGACCATGTCGGCATTCGCATAGTTGCAGATGATCACGTCGTATCGGCCGCCGAGAATGGCGCCGACCATGGCGTCCGTCACCTCCCCGGCGCTCATCTCGGGCTTGAGGTCGTAGGTGCTGACCTTTGGCGATGGGATCAGGAGCCGATCCTCACCCTCGAACGGCTGCTCGACCCCGCCGTTGAAGAAGAAGGTCACGTGGGCGTACTTCTCCGTCTCCGCCACTCGCAGCTGGTGCAGGCCGAGCGAGGCGATGTACTCGCCGAAACCGTTCTTCAGCCGCTCGGGGGGGAAGGCGATCGGGACGTCGAAGTCCTTGCTGTACTCGGTCAGGCTGACGTAGACGGCCAGCCTGCGGACGACGCTGCGGTGGAAGGCGTCGAAGCCCGGCTGGACCAGCGCGCGGGTGATCTGCCGCACCCGGTCCGACCGGTAGTTCATGTTGATCACGACGTCGCCGTCGCGGATCGCCACCGGCTGCTCGCCGGCGCACACGATGCGGGTCGGCTTCACGAACTCGTCGGTCTCGCCACGCGCGTACGCCAGCTCCAGCGCGCCCGCGGCGTCGGGAGCCTCGAACTCGGCGGTGCCGTCGACGAGCAGGTCATAGGCCTTCGCGACCCGGTCCCACCGGTTGTCACGGTCCATCGCGTAGTAGCGGCCGGAGATGCTGGCGATGCGGCCGCGGCCGAGCTCGGCGAACACCGCGTTCATAGCGGCGATCGAGGGTCCGGCGCTCTTTGGCGGCATGTCGCGGCCGTCGAGGAAGGCGTGGACGTAGACACGCGGGGCGCCGCGCTCGACGGCGAGCCGGGCCATGGCGTGGATGTGCTCCTCGTGGCTGTGCACGCCGCCGGGGGAGAGCAGGCCGAGGATGTGCACCGCGGTGTTGCAGCCGACCGCCATGTCGACCGCGTCGGTGAGGGTCCGGTTGCTGAAGAACGAGCCGGTGCGTATCGACCGGCTCACCCGGGTGAACTCCTGGTAGACGACCCGGCCCGCCCCGATGTTGAGGTGGCCGACCTCGGAATTGCCCATCTGGCCCGACGGCAGCCCCACCGCCGAGCCCGAGGTGCGGATGGCCGCGTGCGGCGACTCGCGCCACAGCCGGTCCCAGACCGGCTTGCGGGCGCCGGCGATGGCGTTGTGCTCGCGCTGGTGCCTCAGGCCCCAGCCGTCCAGCACGATCAGAACGACCGGCTTGGGTCTGCTGCTCATCGGGATCGATCGTCGTCGGTGCGCGCCTGTGCCAACCCGGCGCCAGCAAGGGTCTAAGTGCTTGGAAAGGCGGCGTATTGAATCATGTCCCGGGGTGCGGCGCATCCGTCGGTCCCGACGGCTGCCTGCGCGGAGGCCCGGCCAACACTTGAAAAACAGTGTATTCTTTTATTATTAGCTTTCCCTCAAGCCCGCCGGAGCGGCACTTGACTAGCCCAAAGAATGCCATGCGCAGCGACCCCGAATGCGAGGAGTGCGAGGTCGGCTTCGAACTGTTGACCGGTGACGAGGACATCGAGCGGGCGTCCCGCTCGCTCAAGGCGATGTCCCACCCGCTGCGCCTGAAGATCCTGTGCACGCTGGGGGATCGCGAGGTGAGCGTCCAGGACATCGTCGACCAGGTCGGCACGTCGCAGAGCAATATCTCCCAGCACCTTGCGATCCTGCGCGACAAAGGTATTCTCACCGCCCGCAAGGACGCCAACCGCGTCTTCTACAAGGTCGGTGACCAGCGCACCCTGCAGCTCATCGGGATGATGCGGCAGGTGTTCTGCAGCCGCCACTAGGCCCCGTCCGGCCATTGTGTCCCGTGCCTGCGCCGCGGCGCCCAGGCCGGGCTCGTTCGCTGACACGAACCGAACCATGGAACAGATCATCGAATTTGCCGGCAACCACCTCGGCCTCGTCGTCGCACTCGTGGTGATCCTCACCCTGCTGATCCAGAACCTGATCAGCGGCGGCGGGGGCAGGGATGCCGTCGATGCCGTACGCGCCACCGAGCTCATCAACCACGAGGACGCAGTCGTGGTGGATGTCCGGCCGATGGCGGACTTCAACCAGGGCCACATCATCGGCTCGATCAACATCCCGAGCAGCGGCTTCGCCAATCAGCTCAAGCAGCTCGAGCGCCACAAGGCCAAACCGATCATCGTGAGCTGCCGCTCCGGGGCGCAGTCGGCGCAGGCCTGTGCGGCCCTGCGCAAGGCCGGCTTCGAGAAGGTGCACAATCTGCGTGGGGGTATCCTCGCCTGGCAGAGCGCCAACCTGCCGGTGACCCGCAAGTGACCATTCATCCGTCGAGGGAGACACGAGCATGACCGATACCCCGCAAGGCCAGGATTCGCAGGTGGCCGCTGCCAAGGGCCCTGAGTTCGGGCTGCAGCGCATCTACGTCAAGGACCTGTCCTTCGAGGCGCCGCACGCCCCGCAGGTCTTCACGGAGAACTGGCAGCCGCACGTCAACGTGGGTCTCAACACCCAGGTCGCATTGCTCGGCGACGACCATCTCGAGGTGGTGCTCGTGGTGACGGTCACGGTCAAGAGCGGCGAAAAGACCGCCTACCACGTCGAAGTCCAGCAGGCGGGGATCTTCGTCGCGCGCGACGTCCCGGAGAAGGACCGGGGGCCGCTGGTCGGCATCGTCTGCCCGAACATCCTCTTCCCCTACGCCCGTGAAGTGGTCTCCGACCTGATCACCCGCGGGAGCTTCCCGCAGATGCTGCTCGCGCCCGTCAACTTCGAGGCGCTCTACATGCAGCGCGTCGCCCAGCTCCGCGAGCAGGCCGCCCAGGGCGAGAACCAGGCCCCACCGCAGAGCCACTGAACCGCGTCGTGCGTCGACCGGTCATCGCTGTCGTCGGCGCCGGCTCCTGGGGCACCGCCCTGGCGATCCTGCTGGCGCACCACGGTGCGCAGGTGCGCCTCTGGGGGCACCTCGCGGCCGACATCGAGCAGCTGCAGGCGGATCGCGAGAACCGGCAGTTTCTGCCGGGCGTGCCCCTGCCGCCCGGGGTGGAGCCGCTGACCGATCTGCATGCGGCGGTCGCGGGTGTCGACGAGGTCCTCGTCGTGGTGCCAAGCCACGCGTTCCGGGCCGTCGCCGATCGACTGGCGCGGATCCTCGCGCCGGGTGTGCCGGTGTCCTGGGCCACCAAGGGCTTCGAGCCCGAGACCGGCCTGCTGCTGCACGAGGTCGCGGCGCAGGTCCTGCCGGGGCGCCCGCTGGCCGTGCTGTCGGGGCCGAGCTTCGCCGGCGAGGTCGCCCGTGGCCTGCCCACCGCGATCACGGTGGCCTCCGCCGATCGGGCGTACGCCGAGCGCGTCGCCGGCCATCTCCATGGGGAGACCTTCCGCGCCTACACCAGCGACGACGTCGTCGGCGTCCAGGTGGGCGGCGCCGCCAAGAACGTCATGGCCATCGCCGCGGGCATCGCCGACGGGCTCGGCTTCGGCGCAAATGCGCGGGCCGCCCTGATCACCCGCGGGCTCGCCGAGATCACGCGCCTGGGGCTCGCGTTGGGTGGCCGGCCGGAGACCTTCATGGGGCTGGCCGGCCTCGGCGACCTGACCCTGACCTGTACCGACGACCAGTCGCGCAACCGGCGGATGGGTCTTGCGCTCGCGCGCGGCCTGAGCGTCGCAGAGGCGCGTGCGGAGATCGGCCAGGAGGTCGAGGGTGTGGCGACGGCCCGCGAGGTCTACCGCAAGGCGCGCGCCCTCGGCGTGGAGATGCCGATCACGGAGCAGACCTACCGGGTCCTGTACGAGGGCCTGGCACCGCTGGCCGCCGTGCAGGCCCTGCTCGGCCGGCGCCAGCGGCCCGAGGTCGATCGGGCCTGACGCTAGCCGCCGCCGTCGAAGCCGAGCTGGCGCCAGGCCTCGAACACCACGACCGCGACCGCGTTCGACAGGTTGAGGCTGCGCTGGCCCGCCCGCATCGGCAGGCGCAGCCGCTGCCCGGCCGCGACACGGGCGAGCGCCTCGGGCGGCAGGCCGCGTGTCTCGGGGCCGAATAGCAGGGCATCGCCGGCCCGGTAGGCAACCCGGTCGTACCGCTCCGTGCCGCGCGTGGAGAACGCGTACAGGCGCCCTGGCGACACCGCGGCCAGGCAGTCGTCGAGGCTCGGGTGCACGCGCACGCTTGCCCACTCGTGGTAGTCGAGCCCGGCACGGCGCAGCCGCGCGTCGTCGAGCACGAAGCCGAGCGGCGCGACGAGGTGCAGCCCGCAGCCGGTGTTGGCGCACAGGCGTATGATATTGCCGGTATTCGGCGGGATCTCCGGCTGGTAGAGGATGACGTGGAGCATCGGGGTGGGCACTGCCGGGGAGCCGTCGCGGGACCATGACTGAGCCGACCGCCGCCACCGACCCGCGCCTGGCGCTGCGCTTCTGCGGGCTGCACTTCGCGACCCCGCTGGTGCTGCTGTCCGGCTGCGTCGGGTTCGGCGAAGAGTACACACGGGTCGCGGGCTTCTCCAACCGCGATGCCGGCGCCGTCTGCCTCAAGGGCACGACCGGCGAGCCACGCCTCGGCAACTGGCCGCATCGCGTCTGCGAGACGCCGGCCGGCATGCTCAACGCCATCGGCCTGCAGAACCCCGGGGTCGACAAGGTCGTGCGGGAGATCCTGCCGACCCTGGACTTCGCCGAAACCCGCTTCATCGCCAACGTCTCGGGCTCGACCGTCGAGGAATACCACGAGGTCGCCCGCCGCTTCGACGACTCGCCGATCGACGCCATCGAGATAAACATCTCCTGCCCGAACGTCAAGGAGGGGGGGGTGGCGTTCGGCAACGACCCCGACATGTCGGCGCGCGTCGTCGCGGCCTGTCGCAAGGCGACCGGCAAGCCGCTCATCACCAAGCTCTCGCCGAACCAGACCGACATCGGCCTGAACGCCCGGCGCTGCATCGAGGCGGGCACCGACGCCTTCTCGGTGATCAACACCCTGATGGGGATGGCGATCGACATCGAGTCGCGCACGCCGGTGATCGGCAACAACCAGGGCGGGCTGTCCGGCCCGGCGATCAAGCCGATCGCCCTGCTCAAGGTCCACCAGGTCCACCAGGTCGCGCGGCCGCACGGCATCCCGATCATCGGCCAGGGTGGCGTGACCACCGCGGCGGATGCGATCGAGTTCCTGATCGCCGGGGCCTCTGCGGTCGGTGTCGGCACCGCGCTGTTCTACGACCCGCTGGTGTGCCGGAAGATCAACGCCGGGATCCTGGGCTACCTCGACCGGCACGGCCTGGCCTCGGTGGGGGAGTTGACCGGCACGCTGCGCCTGCACGCGCCTCCTCCCCGACCCGCGCAATGCACCTGCTGAGGCTCCCTATCCCCAACGGGAGGGTGTGAAGGGCTGGAATCGTCCCCACGGCGAGTGGTAAATTAGCAAACCGTTATTCACCCACCACGGCCGCTTTGCGCCCCAGCCGGAGGCAGATATGACCGACACCGCAGCCCTGATGAAAGAGAAGAACGACCTGATCCAGAAGATGCAGGCGATGCAGAGCCAGTTCATCGACTTCGAGCACAAGAACGGCATCTCCGGCAAGGACTACTACTATTCGCAGGAAGGCTT
>Ga0079037_100000069_pt1 | contig 32082 bp, 31 predicted proteins | sample Mud3Dept4metaG_FD_71479 | JGI IMG/M metagenome (GOLD analysis project Ga0079037, IMG submission 71479) | Freshwater wetland microbial communities from Ohio, USA, analyzing the effect of biotic and abiotic controls - Mud 3 Core 4 Depth 4 metaG | ecosystem: Environmental > Aquatic > Freshwater >... | reverse complement strand
CGGTATCTGCAGACCTTGATAGCGATTTCTGTGGACAAAAACTCGACGATCATCTTCCCCTTACCGATCGAGCTGATGAACGCCATAACAGATAAGAAGGGTGGTTCAGCATAAGACTCGTTGCACCATTTCAGGCCGTAATACTTTCCGACGCGGTCGCCGGCTGCCTTTTTCACTTCCCTATGTTCAGTTGATGGACGGCGAAAGCCTCGCTGGTCTGATGTCAAAAGATTCCCGGTCGGGGAAGCTCCCATGACGCGGAAACAAGAAATCCATGGAAGACCTGCCGGCCAGCCAAGTCAAGCCAGGAGATCGATCCTGAACCTGGAGTTTGGTGAAGACAGGGCCTTTGAGGTTGATGTGCGGCAACGGGTCAATGCGTACTTCCAACAGGGCACCGGGCGGTCGCCAACGGGTTCCTGGCCGATGTACCTGAAGACGGCCACCATGCTTGCCTGTTTCGCAACCTCCTACGTGCTGTTAGTGTTCGTGGCCAGGAGTGTATGGCAGGGCCTGCCCCTGACAATTCTGCTCGGCTTGTCCGTGGCGGGCATCGGCTTCAACATTGCCCACGACGGCGGACACAGGGCTTATGCCAAGGCCCCCTGGGTCAACAAGCTAGCCGCAATGACGATGGACTTGATTGGAGTCAGCTCCTACGTCTGGTTCTGGAAACACGCTGTCATCCATCACCGGTACGTCAATATCACGGGCTACGACACCGATTGCGACATCGGCGTTCTGGGTCGACTGTCGCCGCACAGTAAGCGGCTCCCCTTTCACCGATGGCAGCATGTCTACCTCTGGCCGCTCTACGGAGTGGCAGCAGCCAAGATGGAGTTTGTTGATGATTTCAAAAGGGTCATCCGCGGTCGGATCGGAGGGCATGGATTCCCGCGGCCGACGGGGTGGGATCTGGTGGTCTTTCTTGCCGGCAAGGTGGTCTTCTTCGGCTGGGCATTTTTGATTCCACTACTATTTCACCCTTTCGGGGTCGTTCTCTTTTACTACGGCGTGGGCGTAACGATGCTCGGTATCACCATAAGCGTGGTGTTTCAACTGCCACATTGCGTGGAACAGGCGGAATTCCCCATGCCCAGCAAAGACACAGGACGCATGGAGAACCCCTGGGCAGTCCACCAGGCACGGGTGACCCGGGACTTTGCGAGGCGGAGCAAGCTCACAACCTGGCCTGTCGGTGGACTGAACTACCACCTCGAGCACCATCTGTTCCCTACCATCTGCCACATTCATTACCCGGCCATCACGAACATAGTTCAGGAGGTTTGCCGGGACCACGGGATAGACTGCGCGGAGCATAAGTCATTCTGGACAGGTCTTGCCGCGCATTACCGGTGGCTGCGACGGATGGGGATGCCGGATACGGAATCCTAAGAGAAGTAAAACGAAGCGTCCACCGAGGCCGATTTTGTGCTATTTCTTGTCTCATGATGAATAAACAACAACCAGTGATTTGGTTGCTGGGTCGGTTTTTCAGCTTCCTGCTGAGGGTGCTTCGTAGTTTCATGCGCAATCAGGGCCTGCTCTTATCCGGCGCTCTCGCCTATTACACCCTGTTGTCAATTGTGCCCCTGTCAATCCTCGCCCTCATTGTGCTACCCCATTTTATAGGAGAGGAACAGGCGTTCTACATCCTGTCGACCTACATAGGAATGATGATACCGGGCTATGGAGCAATTTTGACGGAACAGATGCAGGCCTTCCTTCAGCACCGTCAGACGCTCGGCATCATTGGATTCGTAGCCATGCTTTTTTTCAGCTCCATGGCCTTTACAGTGCTTGAGAACGCCATGTCGGTCATTTTCATGCACCGCGTCAGCGTGAAACGCCGCCACTTCCTAACCTCCGCCGTTATTCCTTATCTGTATATCCTGGCAATCGGACTGGGTATAGTGCTGATTTCATTTATTACGGGAGCGTTAGAGATACTCGAAAAGAGGCAACTCGTGATATTCGGATGGAGCGTGAGTCTTGAGGTCACTTCCAGGGTAGCGCTGCATATACTGGGGGTGCTCTGTGAAGTACTCCTGCTCTCTTCCATGTACCTGCTTATGCCCGTGGGGCGTATTGCGATTCGTCACGCCTTGATCGGAGGGATAACCGCAACAGTTCTATGGGAGATCACCCGCCGCACGCTGGTCTGGTATTACGCGACCCTGTCGATGGTAAATGTAATCTATGGTTCCTTCGCGAAAACAGTGGTCGCCCTTCTCATTACGGAGGCCATATCACTAATTCTTTTGCTGGGTGCGCAGGTTATTGCGGAACTTGAGCACAAGACGAATGAATTGGCCGACGAAGCTTTTCCCCATAGTTAATCGTTATGTTCTATGCAGGAGGTGCTTATGCCCCAATTGAGACAGGATCCCACAACCAAAGAATGGGTTATCATTGCTGCGGAGCGCGCCAAAAGACCCCACGATTTTATAAAGACCAAGACTCTGATCGAAAAACCTTCCTATAAAGAAGACTGCCCCTTCTGTCAGGGTAATGAGCATCTCACTCCTCACGAATCGCTGGCCTATCGACGTGGCGGTGCGCCAGACAGCAAGGGGTGGTGGGTAAGGGTTATTCCCAACAAATTTCCTGCCCTCTCCCCAGACGGGAGTTTAGAAAGGGAAGAAAAGGGATTCTTCAGGATGATGGATGGAGTGGGAATCCATGAAGTGGTCATCGAAAGCCCCATCCATAACCAGCTCCTCCCCCTTATGGAGGATACGCAGGTGGAGGAGATTCTGCTCGCCTATCGGGAAAGGTACCTTGCGTTAAGAGAGGACCGCCGGATCAAGTTGATCATCATCTTTAAAAACCATGGAGAAGCCGCCGGAACGTCACTGGATCACTCGCATTCCCAACTTGTCGGAACCGCAGTCGTTCCATCCAATATTCGAAGGAAACTGGAAGAGGCAGCTCGATATTATGATGATCACGGGAGGTGTGTCTATTGCGATTCGATTCAGGAGGAACTTAAGCTCGGGAAGAGGATCGTGATGGATACCGAGAGATTTGTTGTCCTCCAGGCCTTTGCATCCCAGTCTCCCTTCGAAACGTGGATCGTCCCCAAAGAGCACCAGGCCTCTTTCGGGTTGATCTCCATGGAAGATTCAAAAAAGTTTGCAAAAGTCTTGAAAATCACCTTACTTAAACTCCATTCGAAATTGAACAATCCCGATTATAACTATGTCATCCATACCGCCCCCATTAAGGATGAACAAGAAGATTACTACCATTGGCATCTTCAGATTATTCCGAGACTGACCACCCCGGCTGGATTTGAACTGGGGTGTGGCATCTATATCAACGTTTCCTTCCCCGAGGAGACTGCTCAATTCCTGCGGGAGGAATGAGAGCTACGCCATTTTTTCTGGTGATTTGGCAGGCAAATACAGGTAGTATTAATGGCAGGCGGTGCACCTATGCGGGGGGATGAGCTAAAAGGTCGAACATTCAAGACCCTTGTAGAGTACTACACGAAGAACTATTCTGCGGGGCAGATAGCCGGGCAGTTCTGCGACGTGATGGACGGGTTCCCGCACCCTGCTCACGCGGAAGCCGCCCAGTGGACCATGGATGCGGCACGAAGCATGGCTGAAGACAAGGGTTTCTGGAAGAGGGAATGTGTCAGCGTGTTGAGCGACATCAAGTCTGCCGCGACCTCGTACCTGGAGAGGCAAAACTTAGACCCTTCTGACGAAGTTCTGTACGACATCATACAGGCTGTGGTCCTCAATTTCGCCTGCACGCCCCACCAAGAGAAATAGAAAAAAGACAAAATTTACCTTTCTAGTCTACTTGCCTGCGATCGGGACGATCTGCCCTATGTCCATGATGATGAAACGCGACGGATCGAGACCTTCCTTCTGAATCGTGCGCTTCAACTCAAGCATCGAATAGCCGATCGGCTCATCACCGAGAGGAAACGTACCCCACTGGGTGGGGATCATATACTTGGCGCCCAGATCTCGAAACGCGTCGATCGCTTCCTTGACGTCCACGTGGTTGTAATGCATGAACCAGCGCGGGTGATACGCCGTGGTGGGAAGAAGGGCGTAATCGATGTTCGGATAAAGCCGGCCTATCTCGCGGTAGCCGATGAAATAGCCGCTGTCCGCGCCGTAATAAATGGTGACGGTCGGTGTTACAATCATGAAGCTGGCCCACAAGGTCTTGTTGATACCCTGCGAGATGCGGCGTGACCAGTGCTGGGCGGGGAGGCAGACAAGCTTGACGTTGTTGCCGCAGTCGATGCTCTGCCACCAGTCGAGTTCCATGACATTCGTCTTATTTAATTCTTCAACCGTGGTCTTTAGTCCGAGAGGAACGAAGACGCGCGCACTTTCAGGCAGTCCGCGCACGCTGGGCTTGTCGAAATGATCATAATGGTTGTGAGAAATGAGTATGTTTAATTTCCCGGGCAGAGCCCTCATTTCCTCGAGACTGATGGCGGGCGGAACCTTCCGCTTGGGAAGGAGCGCCCGTTCTGAAAACATGGGGTCTGTCAGCCAGTATTCGCCATTGATGCGCATCAGAAACGTCGCATGGCCAATCCAGGCGATGAAGTCGCCATTAGGCATCGAAAGAATGCGTTCCTTGAGCCCTGGGATTACTGAAGGCCCGAACGACTCTTCCTCCTCGGTATACACAGCCCGTCGGGAAAGGCGCCACCTGAGGAGTTCCCCGAAGCTCTTTTCTTCCATGGGCATCCATGGGTTGAAGTACCGGCCATCTTTGTAATGGGGCGCGTAAAGGTCTTGGGGGTTCCGACTTTCCACATCCCGTCGCCAGTTAGTCTCGTCAAATGCTGGGGTGGTACGTATGCACGAGCCCACACAAAGCAGGATCGTCAGGAGCAGCATGATGGAGGCCGGTTTCTGCGTCATGAGTGCATTACATAACTAGTGTAGTCGGCCATGGGCTGCCTTGTCTTATACTGGAATAATGTGCCTAAAGTCAAATGGCGTCACGACGATAAGACTCTTAAAGGGCTGGCAGGACTTGCAAAAAACAGGATTGGTATGTATACTGCAATTATATCCCGGACGCTGGAGCCAATGAGAGAGATCAATCTTAAGGCTATACCGACCGCATTTTTTCTTCTGGCAGTTCTTCTGATCATTTTCCCGTTTCGTGCTGGAGCAACTGGAGAGATTACGGCACGCTCCTATTTGCTCGTCGAAAAAGAGAGCCTTGAGATAATCTCGGGAAGGAATTACCACGAAGAGCTTCCCCCGGCGAGCACCACAAAAGTGATGACGACAATCCTTGCTCTCGAAAGGCTGAGCGGTGCCGAGAGGATCACGGCGGACAGGAAGGTCCGAAGCATACCTGCCTCGAAGATGAACCTGTTGCCCGGCAGGTCGTACCAGGCTTCCGACCTCATTGTGGGCACTATGGTCGAATCAGCCAACGACGCGGCATATACCCTCGCTGTTGCCATAGCTGGCAGCGAGGAGAATTTTGCAGACATGATGAACGAGAAGGCGCGGGAGATTGGCGCGCTGAACACTCATTTCAGGAATGCTTCAGGGCTTTACGTTGGAGACCACTACAGCACATGCTGGGACCTGGCACTGATCTTTCGCTATGCTCTCTCCAATGAGCAGTTCAGAGAGATTGTTTCGCAGAAGTACTTTTTCTTCAAGAGCGGAAAACAGGATATCCGCTACGCAAACCACAACCGGCTCCTCTTCTGCTTCGAGCCGTCGATCGGCGGCAAGACGGGTTTTACACGCGTATCGCAGCACTGTTACGTAGGTGCCTTTGAAAAGAACGGCCGTGTGTATATCCTTGCGCTGCTCGGCAGCAAGAATCTCTGGGGCGACGCGGTCCAGATTCTCAGCTCGCTCTACGAGAGAGTCCCTACCAAGACGGAGCTGAGCATGGCGAAAGCAGGCACCGTCACGTTCTCTTCCTACCAAGCCCCCCCCTCAACAAAAACCCAAACAGCCAGCAAGACGTCCAAGAAAACCAAGAGGTCGAAAAGCCGCACCAGAAGCACCCGATGACTATAAGAGTTTTTGTAGCGCTCCTGCTATTGGTCTCTTTTCCTCTCACGTCATGGGGTCTCACGCTTGACGAAGAAAAGAAATACGGCAGGGAGATCTACTTTGAGATAGTCAAGTCCTCGAGGCTCATTAATGACCCGTACGCGTGCTTCTATATCGGTCAGATGGGCAGAAGACTGGACCAAGCTGCCGAAATCCCGTTTCCCCTGCGGATCACCCTGATACATTCCATTACGCCGAATGCATTCGCTACGATGGGCGGCTACGTGTATGTGACAAGCGGTCTCATCGAGATGACCGATACGGAAGAAGAGCTGGCCGGCGTCCTGGCGCACGAGCTTGCGCACGTAGGCAAGCGACACATTTCCAAGCGCATGGAAAAAGAGAAGTACCTGAACATGGGCATGATCGCCGCCATGCTGTTGAGCGCATTGGTGCCCGGTGGGGCGGCTGTCTCGCAGGCACTTATGGCCGGCAGCATGGGGGCAGCGCAGGGAATATCTCTCAAGTATTCGCGGGAAGATGAAACGGAAGCGGACAGGGTGGGCCTGGCCACGGCAGAAAAAGCGGGCTACAATGGGCGCGGCATCTCCCAGTTTCTGAAGAAGATACGTGCCGCGGAACCGGGGAAGGAGACTCCGCAGTATCTCCTTACACACCCGTACCCGGAGGACAGGGCTATTAAGATCGAGAGCATGATTACTCTGGAGAAGAACAGGCTGGACACGGATCTTTTTCCGCAGATCGTGGCGAGGTTCCGCATCCTTGACAAACAGTTCAATGTGGCCCTTGAAGAGACATGGCTGAAGCGTTACGAGAAGGACCCAAAGAACCCAACCAGCGCGTACGGGGCAAGCCTCGTTTACTCGCTCAAGGGAGACGTTGACCGGGCTGCTGCTATTGCCGGGGAGATAGATTCCCCATACCGCAATCTCTTTCTCGGTGAGATCCTGGTGAGAGGCCAGAGATTTGCGGAGGCGACTGAGGTGTTGCGTACCGGGACCGACCCTATTTCGCGTTACTACTATGCTACGGCGCTTGAGGGAAAAGGTGACCTGCAAGGGGCGGCAACTGTCTTAAAAGGGCTGTTCCCTTGGCACACGAGTTTTCCGGGAATCTACCAGAAATACGCCATGGTGGTGGGCAGGCTCGGCAATGAAGGGCTTGGATTTGAGTATCTTGGACGGTATTACCTGGAAACCGGGAGGGGCGAGGCTGCCCGCATGTATTTTCAAAAGGCTGTGGATGCATACGGACGCAATTCTGAAGATGGGCGAAAGCTTCGGGACGATCTCAGCGAGATGAAAGACGGAAAACCAAAAGAAGAACCTGCGAGCAAACAACAGAAAAAACTGAGCGGGCCTTAGAAGGACCCCTTCCTCTTTCTTCGTCTCCTTGTTGGGTTCGGAACGAGCAGATCAAAAACGTCGTCAATAGTGATAACACCCTTCAGCCTCTCCTGCTCGTCGAGCACGGGTAGGGCGATCAGGTCATACTTCGAAAAAATGTCAGCCACTTCTTTCACGTCGAGATCAAGGTGCGCAAACTTGGTGTTCTTGATCATTATCTCTTCCAGCTTGACGTCGAACGCATTGGTGAGAAGCCTCTTCAGTGAGACAGCCCCGAGCAGGTGTTCCTCGCTGTCGACCACGTATACGTAGTAGATAAAATCGACCTCCGGTCCCATCAAGCGGATGTTTGTAAGGACCTCCTCAATCGTCATGTCGGGTGCGAACTCCAGGAACTCGCTCGTCATGAGCCCGCCGGCGGTATCCTCTTCGTAAGACAGGAGGTCCGTCACTTCTGCAGCGTCGTCCTTCTCCATCATGGAAAGCAGTTCCTTCGACCGTTCTTCCGGCATGTCGTCCAGGAGGTCGGCAGCCTCGTCAGGAGGCATCTCCTCAAGGATATCTGCGATCTTTTCCTTGTCCATCTCGTTCAATATCTTTTCACGGACGTCCTCGTGCAGCTCATGGAGGGCCTCTCCGGCCAGTTCCTCACTCACTTCAGACAGCAGTTCTTCGCCCCGCTCCGGCGGTATCTCGGTGAGGATGGCTGCCAGGTCCGACGGATGGAGCTGCGAGAGTTGCTTCCTGGCGACGGTGAGCGTAAGGTTCTTGAGATGCGGATCAACAGACTGGAGGAAGTTCCAGTTGATGATCTGATCCTTTATGGGCTTTCTCACGACCGAGAAGGCTTTCTGGATTGACCGACCCGCATCGATTCTTCTAAGAATCCCGTTCAGACCCACATCAATCCCCAGCACGCACATGGTGCCGTCGGACTCGCCGAGCTTCACATCGTTTACGCGTACGACCTTGGCGCCGTTGACATCAAGAATCTGTTTGTCCAGCACATGCTTCTTGACGAGTATGTCGCCTTCGCGGTAGTCATACGATTTGAGACGGCCCTCGTCTCTCTTTATGGTGATGATAAATTTGTTGAAGAGGTGGAGATTCTCGACCTCTACCTCGCAGAGATCCCCGTTGACTCTCAACACGAGCTTGAGGATGCACGGATACGCAGCGCCGGGGCCGATCAGGAGGTCCCACAGTACCCCTGCCTTTCGGCCGTACTGGTCGATGACATCCTTGGAGAGCACTTCGCTCGCATAGACTTCGGTTACGTACGCCATGATAAAAGTCTAGCACCAAGTGCCCGCCGACACAACCCTGTCACTGATGCCAGGCGGCCTTCCGCGCCTAACTTCGTTGCCCTTCAGTCTGTCCCGCTTCGACGTACCACAAGGTACGCCTTCGCAGTCCAGCCCTCGGCGCGCCTCGTTATGCATCGAAACTCCGCCCGGCATACCGGGCCTGAACAATTTTTTCACAGGTTCGCATCTTTAAAGTTCTTCCATGGGTGGTTGAGTTCTTACTTTGCCGCGCATAAACTAGGTCGTCTCCGGCTATTGAAAAATGTCCTTTACACGTGCAGTTCTGGTACGCTGTTCCGACGTCCTGCGAAGCGTTTGACGAAGCAGATTTGCTGGCATAGAATTGTACCAGCAGGTGTCTACTCTGCATCCCGTTTTTTCTGAGGGACGCTCGTGAGAGTGGCGATGGATAACCAGGTCGCGTCATTGACGGGGCGGCATGGAGGTGACTATGTCTTACGGGCTCACGATCACGCAAGGATCTACCTATCTCCACGCAATCGTCACCGGCACGAACAGCAAAGAAAACGTGTTACGATACCTTGAAGAAATCCAGCGGGAGTGTACAGCCAGGGACTGTTTTCGGGTGCTGATTGAAGAGCGCCTCGAAGGACCACGCCTCAGCACCGTCAGCGTGTTTCAGGTCGCCGCAGGGGGGAGCAGTCGCGCCACAGGACAATTTAAGGCTGTTGCCTATGTCGATGTGAACGCGGAGGGCGAACTCATGAAGTTTGCCGAGAATGTGGCCTTCAACCGTGGCCTGCCCGTCAGGGTGTTCCGGTCAGTCAGCGAAGCCGAGAAATGGTTGCTGAGAAGAGACCGCGGACAATCCTGAGAAAAAATCCACCAAGTCATCCCTTCAATCATTGAACCCCTGATGCTGTAATCTTGAGAATCAAACTCACGATGTGCGTTACGCTCGGGTACTCATCCTCACAGGCGATACTGATGTTCTTTCCCCTCGGGTGCCAGATCGCAGGGCGCTGGTCGTGAAAGAGGGTGACGGTAGTCAGGCCGCATGCCCCTGCCAGGTGCGCCACTCCGGAGTCATTCGAAAAGAAGACCCCACCACCTCCGAAGAATGCAGCCATCTCACCCAGTCCGCTAAACCTGAGAGATCCCTCCGCCGGCCGGTCTACGTCAGGCGCCTCAAGGAGAATCGTGTTAACACCAGCGGCGTTGAGCATTTCAGCCAGGGCAAGAAAATTCTCATACGCCCACTTCCGCTTGCCGCGTGGTTCTTCCGGGTAGAGGATGACGCGGTCGGCGTGCCTCGGCACCACCTCCTTCCTGAGCGCTTCCATTCCGGACGCCGCAAGCTGACGGAGCTGATAATCCTCCACATGAATAGGTTCCTCATCCGGGTACATATCGATGAAGAGGAATGGGTAGCGCGAGAGTGGGGAGAGCCTGTGTCGCAAATCTCCTTTTCTGTCTTTCCCGATGAGGATAATCCTCTGCCATGTTCTACTTGGAACGTCACCCGCGAAGAGGGGGAGCCAGCGTCTTTCCTCCACGGAGCGCACGGCAGTAAAATAGTCCTGAAAAAGGCTGAGAAACCGGACATACCCCAGCGCCGTTATCTGGGCGCCGATAAAGGTGAAAAGAGAGAGAAAGGAGGATTCAGAGAGGCAGACATCTCCGAGACCTCCAAGATGGATGAGCAGCGTTTGATCCTCTGTTGCCGAAGACATGGTCAACGTTCCAGCCGGTGCTGTCGAAAGACTGCTAAACGTGCGCCAGGGCTTTACCCAGGCGTTTTCGCACGTCGAGGATGTCTTCCCTGACAAGTTTCAAGACCTCGTCGGCACGTCGATCCGCAACTACCTTGAGGATTTTCCTGTGACTGCTGAAAAATACCCGCTCGCAGGAAAGATCGAGGAATTTGTATGCGACCTCGTTGAGTATATCGGCAATCGACTTCATGAACATGACGAGCACGGGGTTGCCTGAGGCCTCTGCGAGAAGGATGTGGAACATGATATTCCGCTGCTTGAGGGCGGTCGCGTCATCAAGGCATTGGCCGGCTTCTGCCATCAATGCGTGCATGCGCTTGATGTCCTCATTCGTTGCGTGCCGTGCCGCCTCCTGAGCCATGAACGGTTCGATCTTGAGCCGTACGTCGAACAGGTGATCTACCGTGATCTGACCGTGCGCCGCAAGGCTTTTCAGGGAATCACTGATCGGCTTATGAAAGACCTGCGACACAAATATGCCCCCGCGCGGCCCCTTCTTGATGCTCACATAACCTGCGCCGTCGAGCATGCGCATTGCTTCCCGTACGACAGAGCGGCTTACGCCCAACTCCTCGGCGAGCTGCCGCTCTGCGGGAAGCCTGGATCCTGACTCAAGATGTTCCGTGAGAATGCGTTCCTGAATCATATGTGCAATCTTTTCGGAATACCGTTTTTTCTCCAGGGGCTCAAACATGCGCACGCCTCACTTCACATCAATCATCGGCGGCCCACAGGTGTTTGCCCGCATACTTCCTGGGCAGCTGCACGACGCCATCTACCTCTTCCAGGTCATACCACCACTGCTCTTCAGGGTGGGCCTTGCCATAACCCATCAGATCATCGCCCCATATGGCCAGGCTGCGTGCCAACCCTGAGTGTCTCATGGTCCAGCCCACGGCCCGGTGAAACGGGGTATACGCTTTATTCCACGGGCAGACCTTGATGCAGGTGCCGCAGCCGGAGCCGTGCTGGTTCCCGACCCGCATGCTGGTGCACTTGCGCGTGTCGCTGGGCCAGCGCTCATAGCCGTTATACATCTCCTTGCCGCCGTCGGTGAGAGCACCTGAAGGACATTCGCGTGCGCACTTCTTGCACTTGGAACAAAAATCCTGAAGCCCGAAGTCGATCGGCTTGTCCGGTTCGAGGGGAAGGTCGGTGGTTACGACCGAGGCTTTGAACCTGGGTCCCATGAAGGGGTGGAGCACGGAGTCTCCGATCCGGGACATCTCGCCGAGGCCTGACCAGAGGAGAACGGGCGGCACCACGATCTGGTAGTTCCGCGCGTGGTGAGCCCGCGCCGGGTATCCCAATCGGCGTATATACTCGGCGAGGATGCAGGCGATGAAGCCGGACCCCGAGTATGCGACGAAGCTCATGGCGTTGCTGATCCAGTTGTGGCCGTTGGTGGCGTGGGATGTCCTGTAGTCCTGGTCCACGAGGATCGCAATGGCGTTCTTGTGGTTGCACTCGACCGGCTCACCGTCCGGAAAGCTGTTGGTGTAGACCGCGTATGGCGGGAGCTTGCAGATGCCCACAGCATCCGATCTCAGGAAATAGGCGGTCTCCTTGATGTGGCGGGATAACGCTGCGGGATCCTCAGGGAGAGGTGCCTTCTGCTTTGCCACGACACCGTCCACGATGTCTCTCAGGAATAGCTGCATGGTACCCAGTGCGCCGGAGAGAGGGTGCTTCATCACAAATCGTGGTCTCTCCCGTGCGAGGATGGGCCCCCAGACGCCGGCCGCTGCCTTGTTGAAGCCGCTGTCCCGCTCGTCGACCCGCTTGACCTGGTCGTCGTTCACCACCGTTGTGGGCCGGTCGACCCGTTTGATCTTGTGCATGGGAAACGTTTCAAGGACTCGTTTGTGATAACCACTCATCTCGTACCTCCAACAAAGAAATGTTATTCGTTGATTCGTTGATAGGTTGATTTGTGACTACTCAACTTCTCAACTACTCAACGTGTCAACCGCTTCCCTTGCGGGGAACCTGCAGCACGCCATCCACGTCTTCCAGGTCGAGCCACCACTGGTCCTCCGGATGACCCTTGCCGTACCCCAGCATGTCATCGCCGCGAATTGCGAGACTCCGCGCGAGCCCTGAGTGTCTCATGGCCCAGCCCACGGCCCGGTGAAGCGGTGTATACGGCTTGTTCCAGGGACAGACCGTGATGCAGGTGCCGCAGCAGGAGCCCTGCTGATTGCCCACACGCATGGTGGTGCACTTGCGAATGTCGGTTTGCCAGTGCTCATACCCGTTGTACATCACCTTGCCCTCGTGGCTGAGCGCCTGGGAAGGACATTCACGCGCGCACTTCTTGCACTTCGAACAGAAATCCTGCAGACCGAAGTCGATTGGTTTATCTGGTTCCAGGGGCAGGTCGGTGGTCACCACTGCGGCCTTGAACCTCGGTCCGAGAAAAGGATGGACCACGCAGTCGCCGATCCTCGACATCTCCCCGAGTCCGGCCCACAGCAGGATCGGGGGCAGAACCACCTGGTAGTTGAGTGCGTGGTGGGCCCGTGCGGGGTATCCCAGTCTGCGTATATACTCGGCGAGGATGCAGGCGATAAAGCCTGATGCCGTGTAGGACATGAAGCTCATCGAGTTGCTGATCCAGTCGTGACCGTTTGTGGCCCGGGCGGTGGGGTAATCCTGGTCGATCAGTATCGCTATAGCATACTTGTGACTGAGCTCTATCGGCTCGCCCTTGGGGAACTTGTTCGTATAGACGGCGTACCCAGGCAGCTTGCAGATGCCGACTGCGTCAGCCCTGAGAAAGTATGCGGCCTCTTTGATGTGACGCGAAAGGCCGGCCGGGTCTTCAGGAATCGGCGCTCTCTGGCCTGCGGTGACGCCGTCCACTACACCCCTGAGGTGTATACTCATCTGCACGAGCGCGCCCGACAGGGGATGCTTTGTGACGAAGCGTCTCCACTCTTTCTGAATCTGAGCCCCGTAATCTCCCCGAGCCGCCCTGTGGAAGCCGCTCTCCCGTTCGTCAACGCGCTCTACCTGCCCGTCCAGTATGAGGGTGGTGGGCCGGTCGGCCCGTTTGATCTTCTGCATGGGAAATGTCTCCCACGCTCGCTTGAGATAACCGGACACGTGCCTCCAGCAAAGAACGTTGATTCGTTGATTGGTAACTACTCGACTATCTGACCACTCAACAACTCAGCTATATTCTTCGCGGCTTTGGTCTGACCTATTATAAAGGGGACCAATAGGGCTGTCAAGCAAGAAATGCGAATAGGGGTAAGAGCCGGCGCTTGAAGCAGAAAGGCCGGTCAGGCGGGGCAGTCCAGCGTGGACTGGAATCGTTCCGCAATGAAGTACGTGCCATCGAGAAAGAGGACCATGATGGCCAGCGTGTTCGCGTATTCGGAGCTCTCGAAGTAGCCCAGTTCTGCCCCGTTGGCCAGTTCCCGCACGGGTCTGAATTCTCCCTGGACAAAGCCACCTCTCTCAATGTCGTAAATTTCCATGGGTCTTCGCATGACGCACCTTCCTGTTGGTCTCGTAAGGTATATGGTGCGCCGGGCAACCTGCCGTTGCGGGGGTGGTTTACAGATAGTCTGCGGTCCACTATACTACATGGGGAGGTGAGTAGAATGGCGGCCAGACCGAGGGTAATGATCCATCCAGCAGCCTATGAAAGTCTCCAACAGGCTCTCGATAGGGCGTTTGAACTTTTCTCGCCGGTAGTCCGGGGGAAGAAGGTCTTCATAAAGCCGAACGTGCTGCGCGGCACAGAGCCTCAGGAAGCCATCACCACGCATCCCGCGGTGCTTCGCGCGGTCGTGGACAAGGTGGAGCGGCTTGCACCGGCCTCCATTGTCGTTGGTGACAACCCGGGCCTTTCCGGTTACGGGATGAACGAGGAGTGTTTCAGGAAGACAGGGTTGATGGAGGCGGCCAAGGGTTATTATCGGAACATCGGGAACGATTCCCGGAGCCTTCCTTTCAACCCGGAGTTTGCACCCACGGTTTCTGTATCGGAGGCGGTGCTCGACGCAGACGTATTTATCAGCCTGCCCAAGTTCAAGACCCACGGCCTGACCGTGGTCACCGGCGCGATAAAGAACAGTTTCGGCATATTGCCCGGTGCGCAGAAGGCCAGGCTGCACAAGGCGGCAGGCACGCCTTTTCGCTTCCACGAGATGATCGTGGACGTGTTCCGGCTGAGGGTCCCCGATCTCATCATAGTGGATGCGGTGGTGGGCATGGAGGGCAATGGGCCCGCCTCGCCCGACCTCAGGCAGATCGGCCTGATCCTGGCTTCGGACAATGGCGTGGCGATAGACAGCGTGATTGCGACCATGATGGGCATTGATCCGGGTCGGCTGCGATTCCTTCAAAAGGCCAAAGAGACCGGACTGGGAAATTGCGATTCCAACGCGATCGAGGTGATCGGAGAACTGAGGCGGCTCCCCGACTTCAAACTCCCTCCGCTGGGCGGGGAGGCGAACGCAGACAACGAGGAGCTGCAGGCGCTGCTCACAAGCCGGACGCTCCTGCGGCCGCGGGCCGACGCCGCGTTGTGCACGGGCTGCGCTACCTGTGTGGAGCAGTGCCCTGTGTCGGCTTTGACTATCAGGGACCATGTGCCTGAGGTCGACGCCTCCGCGTGTATTGCCTGTTTTTGCTGCCAGGAGATGTGCCCGGAGAAAGCCATCACCCTGCAGTAAGTAACCTGCCCCCATCTTTTTGACATCCCGCTGCGCGCACATTAAACTATCGGACCATGAACAAATTCAAGCTCGTAACAAACTACGAACCGCGCGGGGACCAGCCGCAGGCCATAGACGCGCTCGTGCAGGGCATCGAAAAAGGCCTGCCGCACCAGGTCCTTCTTGGTGTGACCGGCTCAGGAAAAACCTTCACCATGGCCAACGTGGTGGAGCGCGTGCAGCGGTCCACGCTCGTGATATCGCACAACAAGACGCTGGCGGCGCAGCTTTATGCGGAGTTCAAGACACTCTTTCCTGAAAACGCGGTCCACTTCTTTGTCAGTTACTACGATTACTACCAGCCGGAAGCATACGTGCCCCCGACTGACACGTACATCGAGAAAGACGCCTCCATCAACGAGGAGATAGACAAACTGAGGCTCTCGGCGACGAACGCCCTGTTTGAGCGCGAGGACGTACTTATTGTGGCAAGCGTTTCGTGCATCTATGGATTGGGCTCTCCAGAGGCGTACTATGGCATGCTCATCTGTCTGGAGGAAGGGGATCAGGTTGACCGGCGCGAGCTCTTTGACAAACTGATCCAAAGCCAGTACGAGCGGAACGAGATCGATTTCTATCGGGGCCGGTTCAGGGTGAGGGGCGAGACGGTCGACGTCTATCCCGCGTATGAGGAGGATAGGGCGTACAGGATCGTATTCGACCGCGATACGATATCACGCATCTATGTCATAGATCCGCTGACAGGCAAGACCTCGGAGCAGCTCAACAGGGTCACGATCTACCCGGCCACCCACTACGTCACGCCGCGGGAAAAACTGGAAGCCGCCGTGAAAGGCATCGAGCAGGAGCTTACCGGACGTCTCAAGGAACTGCGCGGCATCAACAAGCTTCTGGAAGCGCAGCGGCTGCAAGCGCGGACCAAGTATGACCTGGAGATGCTCAAGGAAATAGGCTATTGCGCGGGCATAGAGAACTATTCCCGTCACCTCACGGGCAGGAAGGCGGGAGAGGCGCCTCCCACGCTTATGGACTACCTTCCCAAGAACGCGCTCGTCCTCATAGACGAGAGCCACGTGACCATACCGCAGCTCATGGGCATGTACCGGGGCGACCGGTCGCGAAAGGAGACGCTCGTCGAATACGGGTTCAGGCTCCCGTCCGCACTGGACAACCGCCCCCTCATGTTCGAGGAGTTTTCAGAGCGCGCCAAACAGGTGGTCTATATCTCAGCCACGCCTGCTGCCCACGAGATAGGCAAAGCCGCGGGCCACGTTGTTGAACAGATCGTGCGGCCGACAGGCCTGATCGATCCGCCCATAGAGGTGCGACCCGCAAAGGACCAGGTCGATGCACTGCTCGCCGAGATAAAGGAGGTGGTAGGCAGGAAAGAGCGGGTCCTGGTAACCACCCTGACCAAGCGATTTGCCGAAGACCTGAACGACTTCCTGCTCAACGCGGGCGTCAGGGCCAAATATCTGCACTCTGAGATCGACACCCTGGAGCGGATAGCCATCGTCAGGGACCTCAGGCTGGGCGCCTTTGACGTGCTCGTGGGGGTGAACCTGCTGAGGGAGGGACTCGACCTGCCGGAAGTTTCGCTCATCGCCATACTTGATGCGGACAAGGAAGGGTTCCTGCGCTCACAGACGTCGCTTATCCAGACGTGCGGCCGGGCTGCGAGGAACATCAACGGCAGGGTGATCATGTTTGCAGACAGGATGACCGATTCGATGAAACGGACCCTTGAAGAGACGAAGCGGCGCAGAAAGCTCCAGACGGAGTACAACAAGGAGCACGGCATCACGCCCGAGGGCATCAAGAAAGAAATCGTCGATATCCTTTCATCCATCTACGAAAAGGATTATTACACGATACCCACCGACGAGCTCGAAGAGCTGGGGATTCAACCGAAGAAACTGACCAAGGTGATGAAGAAGCTCAAGCGGGAGATAGACGAGGCAGCGAAGAAGTGGGATTTCGAAAAGGCAGCCATGCTGAGAGACAGGCTGCTGAAGCTGGAGAAAATTGAAGTTGCACTGTGAACAGTAAGCAGTGAGCAGTGAAGTACGAAACGAACAAAAAACAAGACCGCTGAGAGGGGCATGGTCCTGGGGTCGCCAGGAGGTAGTTCCATGAAAAACCAACGACGGTTCGGTTTTCGCTTTGCGTTGTGGTCTGAGCGTTGCGTGTCGCTTTTTTCTGCTCACTGCTCACTGCTCACTGCTGACTCTTCGTCAGAGGTGTGCGTTGATTGACGACGATAAACTTGCCAACCTTCCCGAAAGCCCCGGAGTCTATATGTTCCGGGACAAGGACGACAAGATCATCTATGTCGGCAAGGCAAAGAGCATCCGGGACCGGGTCCACAGCTACTTCGTCGAGGGCAAGAGAGAGGGCTGGACAGAGCGGCTCCTCAAGAACATTGATGATGTCTCCGTGGTGCTGACCGGAAATGAGAAGGAGGCCTTTCTCCTTGAGAACAATCTCATCAAGGAGCACCAGCCCAAATACAATGCTCTCCTGAAAGATGACAAGACGTACGTATCTCTCAGGCTCAGCGTGAAGGATCCCTTCCCGGCGCTTTCCGTCACGAGAGATATCAAAGAAGACGGAGCCCTCTATTTCGGCCCGCATCCAAGCGTTCGGGACGTAAAAGATTTCATGAAGATCGTGCAGTCGCTTTACCCTGTCCGGCGCTGCAAGGACGCGGTCTTCAGGAAACGCACGAGGCCATGTATTCTCTTTGACATCGGCAAGTGCACTGCACCCTGTGTGGGGAATATCGACGAAACATCCTACCGTGCGATTGTTCACGAGTTGATGGATTTTCTGTCCGGAAAAAACGAGAAGCTGCTCAAGGACCTGGAGGGGCAAATCGAAAAGGCCGCAGCCGAATGGGACTTTGAGCGGGCCCGTGAAAAACGGGAGAGATACCATGCCATCAAGCGGCTCGTAGAGCGGCAGCACGTCCACGAGCACCTCGGGAAGAACAGGGATGTCTGGGCTGTGCTGCAGGAGGAAGGGCGGATCAGGATGGTGGTGCTCAATTTCAGGCGGGGCGTGCTCATCTCCAAGCGAAGCTTCCTTCAGCCTTCCTCACTCGATGCGGGCGACGCGTTTTCCTCTTTTCTCTTCCAGTATTACGCCACGAGGCATGTTCCTGACGAGATCATTCTTTCGGAAGAGCTTGAGGACATGCCGCTCCTCGAACAGCACCTGAGGGAACGGAGACGCGGCATCCGTCTGCTTGGACCGCACGATCGCGGCGCAGGCGACATGATCAGGCTGGCTGTAGAGAACCTGCACGAAGTGGAGCCTGTTGTCCTGGATGAGGCATTCAGACGGGTCCTGCATTTGAGTAAGACCCCCACGAGGATAGAGGTATATGATATCTCTCACACAGGCGGTGCTAATCCCTCAGGCATTATGGTCGTGTTCGAGGGGTTCAAGCCCCGCAAGGATGCGTACCGGGTGTTCCACATCCGGGAGGCCGGGTCTGAGGATGACGTGGCCATGATGTCCGAGGTCCTCACCCGTCGCATGAGCGATGAGGGCATGCGCCCTCTGCCCGATCTCGTGATCCTTGATGGCGGGAAGGGGCAACTCTCTGCCGCGCTCGCTGTGTTCCGGACTGCCCGCGTTAACCCTGACGTGATCAGCATCGCCAAGGGGCAGGGAAGAAAGAGGATGGAAGACGTGTTGTACCTGCCGTTCAGGAAGAACCCGCTTCTCCTGCCGAAATCCTCACCCGTCTTCAAAGAGATCGTCAGGATGAGGGATGAAGCGCACCGGTTCGCCATTGCGTCGCACAAGAAGTGGAAGCGGCGGGAGGACCTCTCTTCCGCACTGCCGCGCATTGCGGGGGTCGGCAAGAAGCGCATGACGCTGCTCCTCAAGGAATTTACCTCCCTGGATGCCATCCGCGAAGCCGACGTGGACCTCATTGCAACGTTGCCCGGCTTTAACAGGAAGGTCGCCGAAGAGATCAAACGCGCGCTGAGTCAATCGAACCAATCAAACCAATAAAACCAGCATCGGAGCCGCTCATGAAAATATGTTTGTAATGCAGTCTGCTTCAGCTATAATGGTTCATACCAAGTTATGGCCGACCGTGAACCCACCTTTACCATACGCGATCTACCCCGTGAGGAAAGGCCGAGGGAGCGACTCCAGAAGCTCGGGCCCGAGGCCCTATCCAGCATCGAACTCCTCGCACTCGTGGTAGGTCGAGGCGTTCCCGGAAAATCAGCCCTCACCATAGCGCACGATCTTCTCAAGCGATTCAAGAGCGTACAGGGTGTGAGCGCGGCAACCGTGGAAGAGCTCTCGGCAGTGCCGGGCATAGGTGTGGCAAAGGCAGCCCAGCTCAGGGCCTCTTTTGAGCTGGGCAGAAGGCAGGACCTCGATCCCGAGGAAGACTTCAGATACGAAATCACCAATCCGCAGGCAGTCGTCAAAGCGATCCGCGCATCCATAGATGACAAAGCCAAAGAACATTTCAAGCTGCTCATGCTTAACACACGCAACAGGATCATCGGCATTTCCCGGGTCTCCGTCGGAACAGCGAACGCGAGTCTTGTCCATCCGCGTGAAGTCTTCAAGACTGCCATCAGTCATGGGGCCTCCTCCGTGGTGCTGGCACACAACCACCCTTCGGGAAACCCGGATCCGTCGGACGATGACATTGCCCTGACGCGTCGGCTCGTAGAGGCAGGCCGGCTCCTCGGCATAGAAGTGCTGGACCACATCGTCATCGGGAAAGGGAATAAAAAGCAAGGGACGAAGGATTTCATCAGCTTCAAGGAAAAGGGATTGCTTTGATGTTATCAGGGTCCAGGGGCCGGGGTCCAGGGTCCCGAGCAAGCCGACCAAGTGTGCACGAGGATAGAGGCACGAGGAGCGGGGCGAAGAGATAACCTCAAACCTGTTTTTGACAATATTGCCTGATTTTGTTAAGGATTACTGTGCAAAATCGACTCAGCTTCGCGGCTGAACTGGCGACGACTGCCATGGGCATCATGCCCCACGAGGACGTGGACGCGGCCCTTGAGGTCGCGCTCTCGACCAACATCCCTTTCTGGCCCCAGCTCCCGAGGCTTGCATTCCACGAAGACATGTATGTGCAGGCCATGGAACACTTTCCGGGCGTGGTGATCGATGAAGCGGCGCGCCGGATTGTGGTCGACAGCCAGAAATTCATGGATGAGATACCTGCATACCTGGAGAAGGAGACTGACCCTGCGACATTCAGACTTTCTGCTGAGTTCTCCAGGGTCTACCGCAGGTTCTTGAGCCTCGATCTTGCCGGGTTCCGGAGCATTCGAGGTCAGCTGATCAGCCCGGTGAGCCTTTGTCTTAAGATTTGCGATGAGAATGGAAAGCCGATTGCATATAATGATGAGATACGGAGCCTGGCCTTTTCATTCATCCAGAAGAAGGTGAATGCGCAGGTTGCGGAGCTTTGCGAGAAGAACGAGAGGGCATTCGTCTGGGTCGACGACCCCGGGCTGGAGTTCATATTCAGCGCCATGAGCGGTTACAACGACATGAAGGCCAAAGAGGAACTTGATGTTTTTTTCGATGGGATTGATGGCCCGAGAGGGATTCATCTCTGCGGAAGGCCTGACTGGGATTTCCTCTTTTCCCTGCCCGTTGAGATCGTTTCTTTCAATGCGTATGCGTTCGGGGATACGGTTGTCACGTATGACAGCGTGCGACGCTTCATCGAGAAAGGCAACATAATAAGCTGGGGCATCGTGCCCACATATTGCGAGGAGCTCTTCAAGGAAGATGTGATGAGCCTTGCTGTTAGGATCGAGAAGATGTGGGGTGTGCTGGAAGCAAAGGGACTCAATCGTGCTACCATCGCTCGGAACAGCATGCTTGCGCCCGCGACCTGCAATCTCCTCAATGCAGACAAGACCTTGACGGTTGAAAAATCTTTCTCGGCGCTCAATGAATTGTCACGATACCTGAAGGAGAGATACCTTTGATGGACAGAATACACATCGTCTGTAAGAAACAGAAAGAGGATGCGCTGGCCGCCGCGCGCGAGATTATCGCGAAGTATGGCGGGAGCGTGGAGGTCTTCGTCAATGAAGAGGCGGCAAGCCGCCTGGCTTACGAGAAACTCTTCGAGCTGGAGCACGTAGGAGAGGACGCGCGTCTAATCATCGTGCTCGGGGGTGACGGCACGCTCCTTTCGGTGGCGCGCCAGCTCAAGGGAAAAGAAGTCCCTATCCTGGGTGTGAACCTGGGAGGACTCGGCTTCCTCACCGAGATATCAATGGAAGAGCTCCCGGACATGCTTGCCTCTTTCTTGAATGGAAAGTACTCGCTTTCAAGACGGGCGATGATGAGGGTTACCGTCCTGCGAAAGGGTGAGGAGGTATTTGACATTTCGATCCTCAACGACGCGGTCATCACGAAAGACGCTTTGGCGAGGATCATCGATATCGAGACCTATGTCAGCGAGGAGTACCTGACCACTTACAGGGGTGACGGGCTCATCCTCTCCACGGCCACCGGATCAACAGGATACTCCCTGGCAGCAGGCGGGCCAATCCTCCACCCGTCACTACCCCACATCGTCGTGACCCCGATTTGCCCTCATATGTTGACAAATCGGCCGATAATATTACCAGAGGATGCTGCGCTGCGTGCAAGGCTCCTGTCAAAAGACGAAAGGGTAATACTCACACTGGACGGGCAGGTCGGGTTTCCGCTCGAATTCGCCGACGAGGTGGTAGTGAAGAAATCTCCCTACAGCGTGCGCTTGGTCACGTCCGATTCGAGAGGCTATTTCGAGGTGCTGCGGACAAAACTCAAATGGGGGGAACGCTAGTCTATGCTTGCCTTCTTGAAGGTCAAGGACTTTGCCATCATCGACGATCTGGAGATTGAGTTCAAGGAAGGTTTCAATGTGATTACCGGGGAAACCGGTGCGGGCAAATCGATTCTCATCAATGCCCTGTCCACGCTCATCACCTCGAAGGTGCCGTCAGATGTGGTACGGAGCGACGCGGATAAGGCCGAGATCGTAGGCCATTACTGCAGGGGGGACGAGGAATACATCCTCAGGCGTGTGATAGGTAACCAGGGACGGTCTCGCGCCTTACTCAACGAGCAGCCGGTGACACTCAAGAAGCTGGAGTCGCTCGGGGGAGAACTGACGAGCATTTACGGCCAGGGCGAGTCTCAGGACCTCCTTAGGAAAGAAAGCTACGCGCGCACCCTGGATGCCTTGCTTGGCCTTGAAAAGGAGGGCAGGTTTCTGGCTGACCGGGTGCGGGACCTCAAAGACGTGGTGACGGTCCTCAACAAGAAAAAGCACGAGATTGAGGGCCGGGAGAAGGAAATGAATCTTCTGCAGTTTCAGATAACTGAGATTGAACAGGAGAACGTCCAGGAAGGGGAAGAGGAGTCCATCAAGGCAAAGCTTGCTATCCTGAAGGACGCCGAGAAGATCACATCGCTGCTTGAGAATGTGGCTGGGGGCATATACGAGGGCGAGGGCTCGGTGCACGAGACGTTGCAAACGGCCGTGTCAGCGCTCAAGGGGGTCTCCGGCGTAGATCTGCTGGAGAAGTTGAAGCAGCGCCTGGAAGCCATCTGCTTCGAGGTAGAGGATATAGCGGGTGAGATCAAGAAGCACGAAAAGACATTCGTCTACGACCCGGATCAGATAGAGACGCTCGAGGACCGGCATTACAGGATTAGACGCCTGCATGAGAAATATGGGAAGACCTACAGAGAGATTAGGGAGTACGAGCAGTGGGCAAGAAACAGCCTTGTTTATCTCTCGACAGTCTCATCCAACGTGGAGGAGTTGGAGAAGAGAAGGGGCGCTCTGCAGAAAGAGGTGGCGGAGCGGGCGGAACGTCTTTCCCAGGAACGCAGACGGGGAGCGAAGGGTATCGAGGAAGCGGTGGCAAGAGAACTGGAGCTTCTCTCCATGAAAGGCGTGAATTTCAAGATATCAGTGACGGACCAGGGGACGATCGATGAAGACGGCAAAGACGACATCGACTTCTTCTTGAGCGCCAATCCGGGAGAGCCTCTCAGGCCTCTCAGGCGGGTCGCATCGGGCGGGGAACTTTCACGGGTGATGCTCGCCATCAAGCGCATCGTCGGTGGCACCAGCGGCATGACCATGATATTCGACGAGATAGATGCGGGCATAGGCGGAAAGGTTGCCGAGATAGTCGGACAGCGCCTGCACGAGCTGGCAGAGAACAGCCAGGTGATCTGCATCACGCATCTTCCGCAGATTGCAGCGTTCGGAAACCACCACTTTCTCGTTGAGAAGTACCAGGAAGAAGATTCCACGAGAACGTCCGTGAGGGAACTGGCGTGGGACGAACGCATCGTTGAGATAGCGCGTATGCTGGGTGGCGTCAAGATAACGGAAAAGGCCGTTGAAAGGGCCGAGGAGATGCTCAGGAATGCTCAGGAAAGCACGCATTAGCGACATACAGGCAGTTCATCGTTTGATTAATGAGTGCGCGGCCAAAGGGGAGATGCTTCCCCGGTCGCTCGCGGAACTCTACGACAACATGCGGGACTACTTTGTGTACGAAGAAAAGGGGAAAGTGCTCGGCACGTGCGCGCTGCACATCTGCTGGGAAGACCTTGCGGAGATACGCTCCCTCTGCGTCGTTCCATCAGCACGACGCAGAGGCGCTGGGCGCAAGCTGGTTGATGCGTGCCTTGAGGAGGCTCGCCAATTCAAGATCGGGCGCGTTTTCTTGCTCACCTACCAGGACAGTTTTTTTGCGCGGTTCGGGTTCGCCCTCGTGGACAAGGCAGAGCTACCGCAGAAGATCTGGACGGACTGCGTCAAATGCGCGAAGTTTCCCATGTGCGATGAAATAGCCATGGTGAGAAAGAGCACGAGGAAGAGACATGGAAGACATAAAGAACATAATTGACAGGGAACAACTGGAGCAGATACTCCGTGCCCATTTTGACGCCTACGAGGTCTGCTTTCTGAAGGAACAGGGCAGAAAGTACGAGGCATCGGAGCGCGACCTGTACGGGCTCACATTCAGGGAGGAGGACGGTATAGCGCTCCGTGCCATCAAAGGCGACCGGATGGTGTTTGCGTACACCTACGAGAAGGGAGACAGGGCAGCAGCGTCTCTCGTGGAGCAGGCGCAACCGCTCGTGCCTTTCATGGATGCGGATGAGCACCTCGGCTTTCCGGAAAAACCGGGCGTCTATCCCGCATTCCAGGCCCATGACGCTACCGGGCTCATGACCCCTGACACGGAAAAGATCGCACGCGTGATGAGGCTGGAGGAGGTCATCCGGGACTTTGACTCACGGATCACGACTACACGTAACTGTGAATTGCAGGAAGTTGAGATCGCTGCGACTATATTCAATTCGCGCGGCCTCCTTGCTCAAGGAGTGAAAACAATATACACGCTGGGTGGCCTCTGCGTTGCGGCAAATGGCGAGGAAGTCTCCTGGTATGACTGGAACTGGAGCCATGCCCTTGCAGAATTGGAGCCCGAAGCCCTGGGCAGGCAGATTGCGGGCAAGGCCATCTCCTTTCTGGATGGCACGGTCATCAAGACGGGCGTCTACGACGGGCTCCTCACGCCCGGTGCTGCCTGTGACATGCTCTCGATCGTTGCCCCATCTTTTCTGTCTGAGAACCTCTACAAGAAGAAGACGTGGTTACAGGACCGTGCGGGCACGCTCTGTTTTGCGGAGTGCCTCAACATTACTGATTCGGGGCTCGCGGGCATGGGTAGCTTTCCCTTCGACGGTGAGGGGGTCCCGTCACAGGAAACTCCGCTCGTGAGGGCAGGCTATTTCCAGGGGTTTCTGTACGACGTCTATTACGGCCGCAGGTTCGGCAAAGCCTCGACTGCAAATGGTGTGCGAGGCGGCGTGAAAGAACCCCCGAAGTGCGCTCCACGGGGGCTCTTCATAGAGAAGTCACCCCAGGACGTTGCCGGGAGCTTTCAGGATGGGATCATCATTGAGGAGTTGATGGGCACCCACACTGCCAATGCGGTCACGGGAGATTTCTCGCTCGGAGCTCTCGGTTACCTCTGTAAAGGAGGAGAAAAGAAGCCCTTCAAAGGGGTGATTTTCTCAGGGAATATTTTCGAGCTTCTGAAGAATGTCAAGGCAGTCGGCGGCGACCTGACGTTCTACGGCGGATTCGGGTCACCGACAATCCTTGTGGAAGGGCTGAAAATAAGCGGCACCTAGGGCGCCGGGCCGCCTGACAACCCACTCCCGTGGTGGACGCGATTCGTTATCTACTTGCTCATAATGCCGATAGCGACACCGGCAAAGATGGCCAGCCAGCTGTACCAGCTGAATATCCGCAGCGCACCATTGATGATTTTCTTCATAGTTGATCCTCTTTCCAGATAAGGGTGAAAGTGAAAGCCATCAGATGTTCTTATCGGCAAGGAAGGAGTTTACATAAATAAGCATCTGTTCTTTCCGCTTAGAATGGTGCGGGAGTGGCCAGCAGGGAGGCAGAGGCGGCAGCCTTTTGGCTGGACGTACCCCCCTGCGCCACATTTTGCGGTTGTTGTGCGGGTGGCACCGGAAGGCGAATTCTCGGAAGGTGCGGGGCGCGTGGCTCCGCACCATTGCCGTATCGACCGATATCAGGAAGGGGTGAGGATCTTGATAAGCTCGCTGGCCCTGTCGATGAGCGCCTGTCCCTGCACTGCGCTTATCTTTCCCCTGGCGATATCATGCCGCACTTTGTTGATGGTGGCACTAAGCTGGTTTATGGCCGGATTGCTCTGGTTACCTTTCATGAAGGTCTCCACCTTTTTCAGGTTCGCCAGGTAGGAATTGATTATTTCTTTCTCGAGTCCAAGACTCGTAACCGTGGTGACGAGTGCGTTGATCTGCTCAGGAGGAGTGAGCACATCTCCCACCGTGATGAGAACCTGCAGCTCGGTATTCATGCTCGGTATCCCGTTGTCAGTGGCGGAGAAGACGACGGTGTACGAGCCTGCCTGCGCGAAGTCAGGCTGCCACGAGAACAGGTGGGCCGTGGCGTCGAACGTCGCTCCTGCAGGCAGCCCTCTGACTCCGTATGCGATCGCATCGCCCTCGGGATCGATGGCCGTGACTGTGAACTGCAGAAGCTCTCCTTCCTTCACCAGCTTGTTGCCTATTGGCTCAAAGACCGGAGGTGCGTTCGGCTGGACGTTCCAGGCGTCCACGTTGAGCTGGCCGTATCCGTTGTATCCCACTGCTACTACCGTGCCGTCCGCCTTGAGGCCGACTGTGTGATAACTCCCGGCCGCCACCTGGATGATATCTGTCCAGTCGCTGATGTCAAGCTGTCCGTATGCGTTGCTCCCGGTTGCGACAACAGTGCCGTCTGCCCTGAGGCCCACCGTGTGGCCGGTAGCCGCCACCTGGACGATATCTGTCCACTCAGTAACATTGATCTCACCTGAACGGTTCATGCCCTTCCCGACAACGTTCCCGTCCGGTTTGAGCCCGACTGTGTGATAACTCCCGGCCGCCACCTGGATGATGTCCGTCCAGTCGCTGATGTCAAATGCAGTTGTATTGAGCCCCACGGCGACCGCAGTCCCATCCGCCTTAAGGCCGACGGTGTGGTCAAGGCCTGCCGTTATCTGAATGATCTCTTTCCATTCTTCCACAAAGAGCTGTCCGTATGCGTTCCGTCCCACCGCCACTACAGTCCCGTCTGATTTCAGTCCCACCGTATGGTAACTCCCGGCTGCCACCTGCATGATGTTATTCCAGAGGCCAACGTCGAGCTCACCATATGCATCCCGTCCTTTGGCCACTACAGTCCCGTCTGATTTCAGTCCCACCGTGTGGTAACTCCCGGCTGCTACCTGGATGATGTCCGTCCAGCTGCCTGTATCGAGCTGACCATAGTCGTTATACCCGACACCCATTACGCCGCCGTCCTGTTTGAGGGCCACGGTGTGGCTGTAACCCGCCTCAATCGCGACGATTTTAGGTGAGGCCTGGACTTCTGACTGCGCTGCCGCTAACGCCGCTGCAACGAGAGCCAGTATTATCACTATGGCCAATCTTTCGCATCGATGGAACAGAACCGATTGCCTGTTGCGCCTACCCCGCTCTTGTACGTGCATGCGATACACCTCCATTGCGGGCTTCATGAAGCCCGGTCAAGTAGATTACGTATCGACCGTGCACTCTCAGTCACAGATACGCAATGACTGTGCCAGAAGTTAAAACCAGAAACAAAAACAACTACGCTATCTTACTGAGCCGTTGTCGCGAGTCGAGTGCGCGCTTTCGCCCACTGAAAGGCTGATAGCGCTCATCGGATGGTTGTTGATGCGACTCAACACTGCTTTGCATCTTATGCCCGGGCCGTGTCAACCCGGGCAGTGTCAACCCTCGCCGCTCCAGCCACTCGCCGCTCCGCCATTGACAGACAGGAGCAGACTCCCTATGTTGTAGGTTACATATAGTTTCATACGTGTCATGCGTGTCATGCGTGGAGGTGCAGAGCAATGGGCGAAGGCAGTGTCATCGTCGGGTGTCCCCGGTGCGGGGCGAAGAATCGTGTGCCGAAGAACCGGTGGGGGGAGCGGGCCGTCTGCGGAAAATGCAAGGCCCCCATAGATTTGTCTCATGTGTTTCCGGACGCTCCCATTGAGGCGTCCGACTACTCGTTTAGCAGAGAAGTGCTTGACTTCCCCGGCCCGGTGCTCGTAGACTTCCATGCTCCGTGGTGAGGCCACTGCCGCACCTTGGCCCCGGTTCTGGATGAACTGGCCAGGCAGTATGCAGGGAAAGTGAAGTTCGTGGAGATCAACGTGGACAACAATCGTTCAACAGCTTCAACATACGGCATCAGGGGTGTGCCGGCGCTTTTCTTCTTCAAGGGCGGCAGAGTGGTCGACAGCGTTGCGGGTGCGCTGCCGAAAGTGGAGATCGAGAGGAAGCTCCAGACTTTGGTGGGGTGAGGGGAGATGCGCAGGAGAATACTTCCGATTGGCCCGCGAAAGCGGATGGAGCCGCAGGCGGCCGGACAGACGAGCAGGAGGGAGAGAGGTATGCAGAGAGTGAGAACCGTAGGGGATCTGGCCGAGCGGATAGCAAAGGATCCGGATCTTGAGAAGAGGATCAAGGAGAACCCGATCAGAACCATAGCGGGCCTCGTTTCGCCCGTGCAGACGGATGTGTGGGTCTTCCGCATCGTCGTGATTACGCTCGGCCTGGTGGTGCTGGGGGCTATGCTAATAGGCGTTCTTATGGCAATGTCCGGCAAAGATACACCCCAATTTGTCGTGGCGGTTGGATCTGCCGCCGGCGGGGCCTTGACCGGTCTTCTCGCGCCATCACCAGCGGATCGACACCGACTCACCTGATACTGCTCCGGGCAATAACACAAGAGCACTGTCTCATATTCAGGCTGCGTGTGTGAGCAGCCAGAGTGAGCCAGTGCTCTTCTTCAACGGCGTTGATTACAAACTATTCAGTTGTAGTTCCCCTGTCCCACCACCTCCATGCTCTGGTCGGTGAGACTGTCGAGCACCGCATACGAGATGGGGGTGATCCCGTCCATGCACCAGAAGGAGTTGACGCCCGTTGCAGTGTTCCTCCAGAGGATGTCTGGGTGTCCAACATTGTTGAAGTTGGCGGTTGCCACCATTTTCCATGCGAGGTCGGTGACGGTTTCTACGGAGGCTGTATCCGTGCGGGTAACTCCTTTCATGTATCAGACACTGTTCTCGCCCGTTGTCGTGTTTCTCTAGAGGATGTCGGCATTGCCGTCGTCATTAAAGTGGGGACGCCTGGAAGAACCGGATACGAACAGGATCTGTTTCCTCATCGTCATGGGAGCTCTGGAGAACGGAAAGAAAGAGCTCCTCGCCATCCTGGACGGATACCGCGCGGGAGTAAGTCATCCTGGCTGGAAGTCCTTTTCAATCTCAAAGAACGAGGTCTCGCCGAGGGACCGAGTCTAGCCATAGGGGATGGGAGTCTCGGCGTCTGGACAGCATTGCCGGAAGTATACCCTGACACAAGAGAACAGCGCTGCTGGGTGCACAAGACCGCAAACATCTTGGATAAGATGCCGGGAAGTGTGCAACCGAAGGCCAAGGAGAAGATCCACGATATGTACACGGCACCGACGAAGAAACAGGCATTCGTTGCCTATAACGCCTTTCCCTCCCTCTACGGCACAAAGTTCCCCAAGGCCTGTGACTGCCTCACGAAAGACAAGGACGCGCTCTTCACCTTCTATGACTTCCCTGCAGAACACTGGATCCACCTGAGATCGACCAACCCCATTGAATCAACCTTTGCGACGGTACGGCATAGAACAAAAAGAACCAAGGGCTGCGGCACCAGGCTGGCAACGTTGACCATGGTCTTCAAGCTCTGCAAAGAGGCGGAGAAGACCTGGAAACGGATTAAGGGGTACCGAATGATTACTGAAGTGCTTGACGGGATCAGGTTCGTTGACGGTGAATCAGTAGACGAGGCGATACAGGCTGCGTAACGGAGGAGGAGATCAGGATGCGCCCAACATTCTCATCCACAACTATTGACAGTATCTCGCTGTGAGGCGTCCAGAAGCTAACGTGTCGTTCACCGTTCTCGCCGCTGACCCCCTGTTGAACTGGTTTCCCTATAAGCCTCTGTACCGGCTGAAGCCTTTACGTATGCGGTGATGAGCAGTGTATATACGCTTATTCTGCAAGCAGGTCTATACCTTTATGATGCCGCCACTTGATTGACAGAACAGATCGATACATATTTGGAATAGAGGGTTGATTTTTGTTTCAGCCTGGGCGATAACTCTGTAGACGCCCCGATGCACCGGTAGGCAGGGGTGTGATCTTCAAACATAAGGAGGTAATCCCATGAAGAAAGCTATGTTCTGTTCTGCACTCTTTGTTTTTCTGCTTGCAGCGTTTGCTCTCCATGCGGCAGTCGATGTGGTGCTCTTTGAGGAAACATATACCCGAGAAACGGGTACTCCCAAGACAGTCAGCCGCACCTTTGCCGGGTACTCAGGGACTGCGGTCATCAAGCTCTGGAATGGTGGTGCCACCGACGCTACGAATGAAAGGGTCAGCAGTTCCGTCATCGCCGTCAATGGCACACCCGTATTTGAGCAATCCAACTTCAACCAAAACGTCACGTATCTTGAGAGGACGATCACCCTGGATCAGGGAAGCAACACCATCGACGTAATTCTCTACAGCAAACCGGGCGGCACAATCCGAATTGAAATACTTCAGACAGTAGATGTGCTGTATGCTGACTTCGGATCGTCTGGTACCTGGATGTGGAACCAGAATGACACGACATGGACCAAACTGAGCCCGTCAAACCCGGAGAACATGGTAGCCTCGGGCTTATTCCTGTATGCCGATTTCGGGCCATCCGGTATCTGGATGTGGAACGGCAGCAACTGGACGAAGCTTACCCCATCAGACCCGGAGAACATCGTAGCCTCTGGGTCGCTCCTGTACGCTGACTTCGGACCAGGCGGTATCTGGATGTGGAACGGCAGCAACTGGAGCAGCCTCACCCCATCAGATCCACAAAAGATGGTAGCCTCTGGGTCGCTCCTGTACGCCGACTTTGGGTCAGGCGGTCTCTGGCTGTGGGATGGCAGCAATTGGAGCAAGCTTACCCCGTCAGACCCGGAGAGCATGGTGGTACCTTTCTAAACTGTAGACCCTTAACCATGACCCAAGGCCACGGGCTGGGGATCACACCTCAGCCCTTTCTTTATATCCCATTCCCCATTTCATGCGGTAATTGTTGAGCCGCTGTGGCTCACCTAATCGACTGTTCGCGCCGTCAGGGGCCGATCCGGGACACTGAGATAGGCCATAAGGCTTAAACCAGAGTGGTAGCAATTTTGGATCAAAAGTTGATTGACAGAACACGTGTCAGTGGTATAATGGCACTAGTATGTTGGCCTTGCGGGACCGGCAGGGCAAGAAGATCGAACTAGCTCTTGAAGGGAGATACTATGAACTTACGAGGACTTATCATCATCACCTGTTTGGTTGGCCTGGTTCTCTTCTGCGCTAGAGGTGCACAGGCAACGAGCGTCTTCTTTCCCGATGACTATACGAACTGGCCGGGGTACCCCGTACCTCCCTATTCCGTGATTCTCGGTGATCAGATCGGAATTTTTCCCACTGTAACGGGCGCTACCATTACCTATGACGCCAACAATATCCTCCAGTCCATCGCTGTGCACCTGACCAACCCCCGTGACTCCGAGACCCTCTTTATCAACGCCCAGTGGGACCGCATTAACGGTGAGCCCTATGACCGTTGGGACTACTTCATAAGGGGAGGGAGGTTTTATGCAGTGAGTCCCTCATTTACCCCCAGTGACTATATTCTCGTTTCCGGTGAACCGCAGTGGAGGCTTGGTCACCCCTTCGCCATCGATCCGGGAATGCTCACAGCGCAGCCCGGGTATCTGGTGAGCGCCCAGTATCTCCCTAATACTGCGGACCTGGTCTACACGTTCGGGCCGAACCAGATACAGCTCTTTACCGCCAACACGTCCTTTGTCATCGGCTTTAGCCAGGATTGCGGGAACGATGTGTTGCTCATCTCAGGCTGCAGTGCGACAGGAAACTGTTGGGTGAACACGGGGCTCGTATCAGTGACGAAGTCTGGGAGCGGCTCCGGCACCGTCACCAGTTCACCTTCCGGCATAGACTGCAATACCACCTGTGCAGCATCTTTTGCCAGCGGCACTGTCGCTATCCTCACCGCCACTCCTGACGCGGGCTCCGTCTTCATCTCCTGGACCGGCTGTGACGCAGTCAACGGAAATGTCTGTACAGTGACCATGGAGGCCGCGAGGTCAGTGACCGCCCTGTTTAGTTCTGTGATGTACGCTGACTTCGAGTCAGACGGTACCTGGATGTGGAACGGCAGCAACTGGAGCAAGCTCACCTACTCAAATCCGGAGAACATGGTCGCCT
>Ga0079037_100000068_pt1 | contig 32148 bp, 25 predicted proteins | sample Mud3Dept4metaG_FD_71479 | JGI IMG/M metagenome (GOLD analysis project Ga0079037, IMG submission 71479) | Freshwater wetland microbial communities from Ohio, USA, analyzing the effect of biotic and abiotic controls - Mud 3 Core 4 Depth 4 metaG | ecosystem: Environmental > Aquatic > Freshwater >... | reverse complement strand
GGAGGGGCCGCGGCTTGTACCAGCAGACGTTCTCGAAGTACATCCGCCCGCCCGCGCAGATCGTGTCGAAGGTGAACTCTTCGCCCTCGACGAACTCCTCGACCGAGACCTCGGCGACGTGCTTGACCGCCCGGAGCGCCTGCTCCAGCTCGGCGCGCGCGTCGCAGCGATGGGTGTCGGCCGAGCCGGCGCCGGCGATCGGCTTGACGATCAGGGGGTAGCCGAGCCGCTCGGCGGCTTCGCGCACCTGGTCCTCGGTCACCGCCCGGTAGTGACGGGGCGTGCGGATGCCGGCGTCGTCGAGGCGACGCTTCATGACCTCCTTGTCCCGGAACGGCAGCGTCTGCTCGACGGTCATGCCGGGCAGGCCCAGCGCCTCGCGGATGCGCGCGGCGAGCAGCATGCCCGGTTCCCACAGGCACTCGACACGGTCGATGCGGACCTGGCGCGAGAATCGTTGCACCTCGCGCACGACCGATCCTTCGTCCCACAGCGAGTGGACGTGGACGTGGTGGGCGAGATGCGAGCGCGCGATCTCCGGCAGCGCCTCCTTCGCCTGGTCGCCGAGGCCGATCACGCGCGCGCCCACCCGGGCGAGTCCGCGCGTGAAGTACGGCATCTCGGCGGGGTACCCCGGCGACAGCATGAGCACGTTGAGCGTCATCCCAGCTCCACCCGGACCTCGCTGATCAACGATCTCAGGGCACGCTCCACCACCGCCGTCTCGGGATGGCGGACGATCACGAAACCGTCCCCCTCGTAGCTCGAGGACGGCGTGGCGCCGATCGCCGGCAACCGGCTCTCGACCACGATCGGCCCGAGCCGCGCGAGCACGCGGTCGAGGCCGACCACCGCGCGCACCCGGCCCCGGCCCTGGCCCCGCAGGTAGGCGCACCCGGCCGCGAACCGGCGTTGCGGCGGCTCGAACTGGTCGAGCACCACCAGCCGGGCCCAGGCCCGGTAGAAATCCACGTCGTGCGCCCAGGAGATGAGGGAGGTGATCTGCGCGCCGGGCGGCCGCGCGCCGACCTCCGAGACGAGCACGCCGCCGTCCCGCCGGCGGAACCACTCCATGTGCGACAAGCCGGTGTCCATGCCGAGCGCGGTCAGGGCGCGCGCCGCGATCGCGCGCACGTCGTCGTAGCGGGGATGGTCGATCTCGCGTGGAATCAGCACGCACCACTGGATCCAGGGATGATCCACGACGTGGAGCGGCGCCGGGAGATAGTGCGAGAGCGAGTGCCAGACCAGGCGACCGCGGATCGAGACCGCGTCGAAGGAGAACTCCTCGCCGGTGACGAACTCCTCGACCACGGCGGGCCGCTCGGGCGCGGGCCGGCTGGCGGCGAGCGCCTCGCGCAGCTCGGTGCCGCCGGTGACCCGGTAGGTGCCCTTGGCGCCGGCGCCGGCCGCCGGCTTGACCACCAGCGGGAAGCCGACGCTCGAAGCGAAGTCGAGCGCCGCGGCTTCGCCGGTGACGCGCGCGTGGCGGGCACAGGGCACGCCGGCGCGCGCCAGCACGTCCTTCATGCGCCCCTTGTCGCGGAAGTTGCGCGCGGTCTCGGCGCCCATGCCCTCGATGCCCAGGGCGTCGCGCACCTCGCCGAGCGGAACCTGGAGCTGCTCGAGCGCGCCCAGCAGGCGTTCGGGCGCGCCGATCTCGACGGCGAGCGCGCGCACCGCATCCGCGATCTGCTGCGGATCGAGCCCGTCGGCGACCCGGCGGTGGGCCGCGAGGCGCTGCCGGAGGCGAGCCGGCAGCCGCTCGAGGGGATCCTGGCTGATCAGGCCCAGGCGCACCCCGGGCAGCGAGGCGACCCCGTCCACGAAGCGCAGCGTGGTGTCGAGGAAGAACGGGGCGACGAAGACGACCGCGGGCATCTCGATTCAATTGGCGAAGAGCCGGACCTCGCTGCCGAACTCGTCCGCGATGGCGAGCGTCGCCTCGAGGTCCGGGTGACGGACCACCACGAACCCGTCGGAGACCAGGGTCTGGCGCCAGTTGCGCCGGCGCGCGCCGACCGGCAGCAGGTTCTCCCACACCAGCGCGTCGCGGTGCCGCTGGCGGAACCGCTCGAGGCCCTCGACCCGCTCGATCGAGCCCTGGCCCTGCGCGCGCTTGTAGACGTTGGCGACGTTGAACAGCCGGTGCACCTCGTGCGTGAAGCGCCCGAAGCAGACCGCCTCCGCCCAGCCGCGGAACACGTCGATGTCGCACGAGAAGTTCATCTGGTCGACCTGGTGCGCCCCCGGCGGGCGGCCGCCGATCTCGCCGAACACCACCTCGCCGTCGGCCTTCAGGTACCACTCCATGTGCGTGAAGCCGCTCTCGAACCCGAGTGCGGCGAGCACCGCGCGCCCCATCGCGACGCCGCCCGCGAGGCAGGCCTGGTCGGGGTCGCGCAGCGCGACCACCTGCGGGCTGATCCACTCGTTGGAGCGCGCGACCAGAGGACGCGGGCGGTACCAGGCGACGTTGTGGAAGACCGGCACGCCCGCCACCGCGATGGTGTCGAAGGTGTACTCCTCGCCGTCGACGAACTCCTCCACCGACACCTCGTCGAGGTGCTCGACCCGGGGCTCCACGGTCTCGAGCTCGCGCATCGACTCGACCCGGTAGGTGTCGGCGGAGCCCGCGCCGGCGATCGGCTTGACGATGATCGGGAACCCGATGCGCTCCGCCGCCTCGCGCACCTCGGCCGCGCCGCGCGCGGCGGCGTGCCGCGGCGTGCGGATGCCCGCGGCGTCGAGCGCCTGCTTCATGCGCTCCTTGTTGCGGAACGGGATCGTGCGCTCGACCGAGAGCCCGGGGGCGCCCACCGCCTCGCGGATCTGCGCGGCGAGGATCATCGCCGGCTCCCAGAGGCACTCGACGCGGTCGACGGACCGGTCGCCCAGCCAGGTGGCGACCGCGCGCACGACGGCCTCCTCCTCCCACAGCGAGCGCACCCGCAGGTAGCCGGAGAGCGACCGCCTGACGTCCTCGGCGAGCAGGGCCGGAGGCTGATCCCCGACGCCGAGCACCTCGGCGCCGATCTCGGCGAGGCCGCGCACGAAACGGGGCATCTCGCTGGGATAGCCGGGAGATACGAAGAGCACGCGCTGCACGACGAAGTTCCCTAGCGACCGCGAGGTGTCAGTCTAGCAGACGGCGTCTCCGGCGGAACCGCGATGCTAGGATCCACGGCGCCATGCCGAGCGATCTGACGAGGGCGCGACTCGCCGCTCTCGCCGCCCAGGTCGAGAGCACGCCGCATCGGGACAGGTGGCTGCTGCTCACCCACGACAACCCGGATCCCGACGCCCTCGCATCGACCGCGGCCCTGGGGCTGATCCTGCGCCGGAGGTTCCACCGCCGGGTGACGATCGCCTACGGCGGCATGATCGGCCGCGCCGAGAACCGCGAGATGGTGCGCGCCCTCAAGCTCAAGCTCTCCCACCTGCGGCACCTCAAGCGACGCGACTACCAGCGCTTCGTGCTGGTCGACTGCCAGCCCTGGACCGGCAACTCGCAGCTGCCGAGCGAAGTCGTGCCAGACCTGGTCTTCGACCACCATCCGATGCGCAAGGCGACCCAGCGCTCCCGCTTCTTCGACGTGCGCCCGGAGTACGGCGCCACCGCGACGATCCTCTTCGAGTACCTGGAGGAAGCCGGGCTGCACATCACGCGCCCGCTCGCCACCGGCCTGGTCTACGCCATCCGTTCGGAGACCCAGGACTTCGGACGCGAGGCGGCGGGTCCGGATCACGCCGCGTACGACCGGCTGCTGCCACGCGTCGACCGGCGCACGCTGGCGCGCATCCAGACCGCGCCACTCCCCCTCAACTACTTCCACAACCTCCACCGCGCCCTCGAGGGTCTGGCCGGCGTCTCCAACCTGGTGATCTCCAGCCTCGGCCGCGTCGACCAGCCCGACATCGTGCCCGAGATCGCCGACCTGCTGCTGCGCATGGAGGGCCGCACCTGGTCGATGTGCACGGGCGTGCACGGCGACCGCGTCTACCTCTCGATCCGCACCTCGAACCCGCGCGCCGACGCCGGCAACCTGATGCGCCGGCTGATCGGCCAGCGCGGCAAGGGCGGCGGCCACGGCACGATGGCGGGCGGATTCGTCGAGATTCCGCGCACCGCGAGCGACGGCGGACGCGCGCTGGAGCGCTTCCTCGCCCAGCGCTTCGCGGCGGCCCTCAAGAAGAACCCCGAGCGGCTGCAACCCCTCGTCCTGGCGCCGGTCGGAGCCGGCGGCGTCGCCGAGCCGGTCGAGCCGGCCGCCGAATCGACCTGACGACCCGAAGACCTGAAGACCTGACGACGTGACCGACACCAAGGAGCCGCCCCGCCCGCGCCGCCGCAAGGCGACGACACCCGCCAAGGACTCCGTGCCGGCAGCCGAAAAATCGGCCGCGAGATCGAGAAAGGCTCCAGAGAAGGGGGCGGCGGCCGGAGCGCCCGCGGCGAAGCGAGGCGCGAAGCGCCCCGGAAGCGCCGAAGCGAAGCCACGCGCGCCGAGAAAGGTGCGCCGCGCGGGAGCGACACCCACCGACGCGGCCACCGCCACCGACGCCGCGGCCTCGCCGGCACCGCCCCGCGCTCCCCTTCCTTCAACAGAACGTCTTTCCGAGGATTCGCCCGCCACCGGCGCGCCGCCCGACCTACGGGTGCCCCGCCAGCCCCTGCCTCGAACAGAACGCCTTTCCGACGACGCGCCCCCCACCGAGGCCCCGCGCGCGCCGGACGAGCCGGAGCCGGCGCAGGCCGCCGCCGGCGAGGCGCCGGCGGCGGCGGCGGCGGGGGGCGAGGGCGGCGGGCAGGGCTTCTCGCGCGACGAGATCGTGCTCGAGTTCGAGCAGCGGCCGCCGCTCGAGCCGCCGGTCGTCCCCGCGCCCCTGCGCGAGCCGGGCCGCCCGGGCGCGCCGCGCCGGCTCGCCTTCGTCCTCCACGCCCACCTGCCGTGGGTGATCGGCCACGGCACCTGGCCGCACGGCGAGGACTGGCTGGCGGAGGCGGTGGTCCACTGCTACCTCCCCCTGCTCGACGCCTTCCGGCGCCTGGCCGAGCGCGGGCGGCGGGACTTCGTGACGCTCTCGGTGACACCCATCCTGGCCGCCATGTTCGCCGATGCCCGCACCCCGGGCATCGTCGACCGCTACCTGGCCGAGCGCACCGCCGCAGCCTGGGAGGCGCGCCGGCGCCACCCGCTCGCGCTCTGGTGGCACGGCGAGTTCGAGCGCCTGCGCGCGCTCTGGGAGGGCTTCGACAAGGACCTGATCCGCGCCCTCGACGATCTCTCGGCGCGCGGCGCGATCGAGCTCTCGACCTCGGCCGCCACCCACGTCTACCTGCCGCTGGCGCACACGTCGAAGCTCGCGCGCCTCGCCCTGCGCGTCGGCCGCGAGAGCCACCGCGAGCGCTTCGGCGTCGATCCCAGGGGCTGCTGGCTGCCGGAGTGCGCCTACCGCCCCGGCGGCGAATGGCGCCACCCGGCGACCGGGGCCTCCGAGCCGGACCGCCCGGGCAACGAGGAGCTGCTCGCCGAGCAGGGCCTGGACTGGACCGTGCTCGACGCCCACCTCCTGCGCTCGGGCGACCCGGCCTTCCCCTACCTCTCGGACCTGCCGCCCGAGGAGGTGGTCGAGCCCGGGGGCCCGCACCCGCGGCCGTTCCTGATCCGGCGCAGCGGGGTCGCCGCTTTCCTGCGCGACGCGCGCACCGCGGCGCAGGTCTGGTCGCGCCAGGGCGGCTACCCGGGCGACGGCGCCTTCCTCGACTTCCACAAGCGACACTGGCCCTCGGGCCTGCGCTTCTGGCGCGTCACCGGCCCCGAGGCCGACCTGATCGACAAGCTCGTCTACTGGCCCGACGACGCGCTGCGCCGGGCGCGCGAGCAGGCCGAGCACTTCGTCGCGCTCGTCTCGAGCCTGGACGGGATGGACGGCGGCCTGGTCTGCGCCCCGTTCGATGCCGAGCTGTTCGGCCACTGGTGGTTCGAAGGCCCGGCCTGGCTCGAGCGCGTGCTCGAGCTCGCCGCGCCGGCGACGCCGGTCGAGGCGACCACGCCCGCGCGCGAGCTCGACCACGGACCGGCGCTGCGGCGCGCCTTCTTCGGCGAGGGGTCGTGGGGCGCGGGCGGCGACCACCGCGTCTGGGTCAACCCCGAGACCGATTGGTTCTGGCGCGAGCTCCGGGAATGCGAGCGCGAGGCCTTCGCCGCGGTGCGCCGCGGCGGGCCGCGCAAGTGGCGGCGCGCGATCCTCAACCAGCTGCTGCTCGCCGCCGCCTCGGACTGGCCGTTCCTGGTCACCATGGGCACCGGGCGCGACTACGCCGAGAAGCGCTTCCGCGGGCACGTCGAGCGTCTGCGCGAGCTGGTCGCGCTCGGGCCGCGCACGCGCCAGGTGCCGGACTGGACCGAGGGCGACCTGCCCTTCCCCGACCTCGAGCCGGAGTGGTCGCTGCCTCCGGAGGAATGAGAGACTCCGCCGCCGTGACGGAACGACCCTGGAACGACCTGCCGCGCCTGCACGTCGCCGACATCGAGCTCCCGGACGAGGTCGAGCGGCTCTACGATCTCGCCTACAACCTCTGGTGGACCTGGTCGCCGCGCGCGCGGGAGCTGTTCTCGGCCGTCGACAGCCGCAGCTGGTCGCTCTACCGCAACCCGGTCCAGCTGCTCATCAACGTCGACCGGCCACACTGGCAGGAGAAGCTCGAGGACGATGCGTTCCGCACCCTCTACCACCGGGTGATCCAGGCCCTCGACCGCTACCTCGCCGAGGCGGGCGACGCCTGGTTCGCGCGCACGCACCCGGGCGTGCAGGGTCCGATCGCCTACTTCTGCATGGAGTACGGCCTCCACCAGGCGCTCGCCATCTACTCGGGCGGCCTGGGCGTCCTGGCCGGCGACCACCTGAAGAGCGCGAGCGACCTGGGCGTCCCGCTGGTCGCGGTCGGGCTGCTCTACCGCCACGGCTACTTCCGCCAGACCGTCTCGGCCGACGGCCGCCAGCAGCACATCTACCCCGACTACGACTTCACGCGCCTGCCGGTCCGGCCGGCGGCGGGCCCGACCGGCCGCGGGGTCTTCGTCGCCGTGCCGCTGCCCGGCCGCGAGATCCACGCCCAGGTCTGGGTCGCGCAGATCGGGCGCGTGCCGCTCGTCCTGCTCGACACCGACGTCCCCCAGAACGACTCGGCCGACCGTCCGATCACCTGGGCGCTCTACACGCCGGGTCGCGAGATGCGCATCGCGCAGGAGCTCGTGCTCGGCATCGGGGGGGCACGGGCGCTCGCCGCGCTCGGCATCGAGCCCCGGGTCTGGCACATGAACGAGGGGCACTCCGCACTGCTCCAGTTCGAGCGCGCCCGCCGCCGGCTCGCGGCCGGCGAGAGCTTCGCCGCCGCGCTCGCCGAGATCCGGCGCAGCTCGGTGTTCACCACCCACACTCCGGTGCCCGCGGGCAACGAGGTCTTCGACGCCGCGCTCGCGCGGCGCGACTTCGCGCCCTGGTGCGCGGCGACGCCGGTCGACCTCGAGGAGTGGCTGCGGCTCGGCCAGATCGACCACGGCGAGCCCGGCCAGCCCTTCAACATGACCGCGCTGGCGGTACGCACCAGCGCGCGCCTCAACGGCGTGTCGCGGCTCAACGCCGAAGTCGCGCGTCCGATGTGGGACCACCTGATCCCGTCCGACGCCCCCGAGGAGGAGCGCCTGCACGCGATCACCAACGGCGTGCACCCCTCCACCTGGCTCGGCGTCGAGATGCAGGAGCTGTTCGCGCGCTGGTTCGGCGAGCGCTGGCCCCAGGTGATCACCAGCGAGATCGGGCGCGCCGCCATCCTCGACAACTCCGACCAGGACCTGTGGGAGGTGCACCTCGAGCAGAAGCGCCGGCTCGCCCGCTTCCTGCGCGCGCGGCTGCGCGACCAGTTCGCGCGTCACGGGCTCTCCCCGGACGAGCTGCGCGGCATCGAGAAGATGTTCGACCCGCAGGTGCTGACCATCGGCTTCGCGCGCCGGTTCGCGACCTACAAGCGCGCCGGCCTGCTCTTCGCCGACCTGCTGCGCCTGCGCCACCTGGTCGGCAACCGCGAGCGCCCGGTGCAGATCGTGCTCGCCGGCAAGGCCCACCCGGCCGACAAGGCCGGCCAGGAGCTGATCCAGCACCTCTTCCAGCTCAGCCAGAGCGAGACCCTCAAGGGCCGCGTCTTCTTCGTCGAGGACTACGACATCCGGGTCGGGCGCATGCTGGTCCAGGGCGTGGACGTCTGGCTCAACACGCCGCGGCGGCCGATGGAGGCCTCCGGCACCTCCGGCATGAAGGCGGCGATGAACGGCGCCCTCAACTGCTCGATCGCGGACGGCTGGTGGCCGGAGGGTTTCGACGGCAGCAACGGCTGGGTCATCGCGGGGCGCGACGGCGGCTCCGACGAGGCTGCGCAGGACCGCGAGGACGCCCTCGCTCTCTACCATCTGCTCGAGGAGCAGATCGTCCCGGCCTTCTACGAGCGCGACGAGAAGGGGCTGCCCCGGCGCTGGATCGCGATGATGAAAGAGGCCATCGCCACGGTCACGCCGCGCTTCTCGAGCGACCGTATGGTCGCCGAGTACTGCGAGAAGGCCTACCTGCCCCTGCTCGGCAACGACTGAGCGGAGCGCGCGCGGTGGTCCGCCCCTGTTCTGCGCACCCCGAGCGCGCGGCCGAGTTCCGCTGTCAGAGCTGCCGGCGCGCGCTGTGCGCGGACTGCGTCGAGGAGTCGCATCGACTCTGGTTCTGCCGGCACTGCCGGGAGCGCGCCCTGCCGATCGGCGCCGACGCTACGGTCACCCCCGGTGCCCGCGCGCGGGAGCGCCATCTCGACCGTCCGTACACGCTCGCCGCGGCGCTCGGCTGCGTCTTCCGTGGGCGGGGCGCGCTCACCCTCCCCGCCTACGTCCTGTTCCTCACCGCGGGCGCGTTGCTGCCCTTCCCGCTCGCGCTGGCGCCGGTCGCGCTCGCGGCCGCGATCCTGCCCGGCTTCCTGTTCGAGATCGTGCGCGCGACCGCGGAGGGCGCCGACGAGCTTCCGGACTGGCCGGACTTCTCCGAAGTCGGGGCGCGCGCCCTCGAGTGGCTCCAGGCGCTCGCGGTGGTGGCCGTCGCGGCGCTGCCGGCCCTCCTCTTCCGCCGCCTCGCGGCCTGCGACGTCGAGGACTTCCTCGTCGCCGACCGCGCGACCTGCACCCTGGCGTGGACGGCGGGCGCGGCGCTCGGTTACGCCATCGCCATGTTCGGCTTCGGCGCCGTGGGCGCCTTCCGCTCCGGCTGGCTCGCGCCGCGCCTCGACCTGCACCTGGAGGCGCTGATCGGAGGGACGCGCGCCGACGGTCCCGTCGTGCTCGGCCTGATCGCCCTCCTGTTCGGATTCGCCGCCCTGCTGGTGCGCGTGCTGGGCGAGATCCCGCTCGTGGGCGTCGCGGTGCTCCACGCCGCCACCGGCTACGCGTTGTTCACCGCCGCGCACCTCGCCGGTGTGCTGTTCCGGCGCCATCGCGAGCGGCTCGAGAGCATCTACCTGCGCTGAGCGCGTTTCGCGCGCGGCGAACTCTCTCCATCCCGTTCATTCCAATCGACGTGCCCCGATCTGGCACGCGCTCTGCTACGCACCCGGTCCTGCGCGCCGCGCCGGACTCCGGGCGCGCCGAAAGGAGGCACGGAATGAAGACCAGCAAGAGATGGTCGGCACTGGCGCTCGCCGCGCTCCTCGCGACGGGCCTCGCCGCCGGCACGGCGGCCTGCAGCACGACGGTCTCGGCCCGCGAACAGCTCAGCGACGCCGAGATCACCGCGCGGGTGAAGTCGAAGCTCACGGCGGACCCGGAGGTCTCGGCGCACAACATCGACGTCGACACCAACGAGGGCGTCGTCACGCTCTCGGGGCGCGTCTCCGACGTCGGTCAGAAGCGGGAGGCCGAGAAGCTGGCCCGCGCCACGGACGGCGTGCGCAGCGTGATCAACAACCTGCTCGTCGGCGACAAGACCGGCTGAGCAGGTCGCCGCATCGCGGGCGCCGGCCCGTCGGGCCGGCGCCCGTCCTCACTTCGTCCAGCGGTCGAGCCAGTCCAGCACCGTGTCGTGCCAGAGGATCGAGTTGGCGGGCTTCAGCACCCAGTGGTTCTCGTCCGGGAACCAGAGCAGCTTGGAGGGGATCCCGCGCCGCTGCAGCGCCGTGAAGGTGGCGAATCCGGCGGTGTCGGGAATGCGGAAGTCGAGCGCGCCGTGGACCACCAGGGTGGGCGTCTTCCAGCGCTCGACGAAGCGGATCGGATTCTGCTCCTGGTAGCCCGCCTGGCTCTCCCAGGGCGTGCCGCCGTGCTCCCACTCGGGGAACCAGAGCTCCTCGGTCTGGTAGTAGGCGAAGTGCTCGTCGGCGTTGCCGTCGTGGGTGACCAGGCACTTGAAGCGCTCCGGCCACTGTCCGGCGATCCAGTTGATCATGTAGCCGCCGTAGGAGGCGCCGAGCGCGCAGGCGCGCTCGCCGTCGAGCCACGGGTACCTGGCGAGCGCCGCCTCGAGCCCCTTCTGGAGGTCCTCGAGCGGCTTGCCGCCCCAGTCGCCCCGGATCGCGTCCGTGAATGCCTGGCCGTAGCCGGTGGAGCCGTGGAAGTCGACCATCAGCGCCGCGTAACCGCGCCCGGCGTAGGCCTGCGGGTTCCAGCGGTAGTGGAACGAGTTCGCCATCGATCCCTGCGGTCCGCCGTGGACCAGGAAGGCGATCGGGTACTTCTTGCCGGCGTCGAAGTCGATCGGCTTGACCAGATAGGCGTAGACGGTGTCGCCGCCCGCGCCCGGGAAGCTGAACTGCTCGGCCTCGCCCATGCGCGTGGCGGCGAGGCGCGCGTCGCTGACGCGCGTCACGCGCGCCTCGCCCTGGCCGTCGGGCAGCACCGAGTAGAGCTCCGCCGGGCTCTTCAAGGTGTCCTTGAGGTAGACGATGCGGCCGCCGCGCGCGACCAGCGGCGAGTGATTGGAGCCCTTCGACACCAGGCGGCGGACCTTGCCGGTCGCGACGTCGACGCCGAACAACGCGACCTGGCCGAGATCCTGGGCGGTGGCGTAGAGGGTCCGGCCGTCCCGCGACCAGGCGAGCTCGTCGGGCGACCGGTCCCAGCCCTCGGTCAGCACGCGCTCGTTGCCCGTGGCGCGGTCGCGCAGCACGATCCGGAAGCGATCCGCCTCGTAGCCGGGCCGCTCCATCGAGAGGTAGGCGAGCGTGGTGCCGTCCGGCGAGTAGACCGGCCGCGCATCCCAGGCCGGACGCGCGACCACCTTCTTGGGCGGCGTCGAGCCGTCCACCGGCGCCAGGAAGAGGTCGTAGTTGGTCGACCAGGCCTCCTCCCGCCCGACGTCCTTGGCCGAGAACACGACGCCCTTCGAGTCGGGCGTGAAGGCGAAGTCCTCGGTGCCTCCGAACGGGCGCGTCGGAGAGTCGGCGTCCATCCCCTTCATGAGGTCCACCGGTGCCCCGCCGCTCAGCGGCATCACGAAGATGTGATTGCGCCGTCCGTCGCGCCAGCTGTCCCAGTGCCGGATCGGCAGGGCCTCGAAGAGGCGGCCGGTGGCCTGCGCGGCCGCGCGCGCCTCCAGGCGCTCCACCGTGCAGGCGACGTCAGCGCAGTCCGGGAAGACCTCCAGGCTGAACGCGGCCAGCTTGCCGTCGGGCGAGATCGAGAGGTTCGCGACGTCGAGCGGCAGGTCGGTGACCTGCGCCGCCTCGCCGCCGGCGAGCGGGATCCGCCAGACCTGGGTGGAGCCCGAGCGGGTGGACAGGAAGTAGATCGACTTGCCGTCCGGCGCCCAGCGGCCGCCGTTGTCGGTGGCTTCGTGGGTGGTCAGGCGGCGTGGCTCGCCGCCGCCGACCGCCACCGTCCAGAGATCGAAGCGGCCGCGGTTGGCCTCGAGGTCGGTGGTGCGCAGCGTGAAGAGGATCTGACCGCCGGCCGGGTCGAGCTGGGGGTCCGAGATGCGCTCGAAGGCCACCATGTCGTGGACGGAGAACGGGTGCGGAGGTTCGGCCGCGATCGCCGGCGCGGCGGCCGCGATGGCGCAGAGGAGAGCGAGAGGAGACTGTCTCATGCCCGGGATCCTAGCGCGGCCGTTGCTAGACTGACGCGGATGGACGCTCCCCTGCCGCGGCCGACCACGGTCGTCCACGCGCCCCGTCTCTCCGAGCGGCTGGGCGCCGAAGTGACGCTGGTCTCCGAGACCTTCCAGGAGACGGGCAGCTTCAAGTTCCGGGCCGCCTGGAACCTGGTCCGCTCGGCGCCCAGCGAGCTGTTCCTCACCGTCTCGTCCGGCAACTTCGGGCAGGCGCTGGCGCGCGCCGCAGCGCTCGCCGGCAAGCGCGCGATCGTCGCCATGCCCGCCGGCTCGGCGGCGGTCAAGGTGGACGCGGTCCGACACTGGGGCGCGACGGTCGAGCTGCTCGACCCCGCGCGCGAGTCCCGCTCCGAGGGGCTCGCCCGCCTGGCGCGCCAGCACCCCGAGGGCTACGTGGCCAGTCCCTACGACGACGCGCTGGTGATCGCCGGCAACGCCTCGCTCGGGCGCGAGATCGCCGCCCTCGGCATCCCCTTCGAGGCGGTCGTGGTCCCGGTCGGCGGCGGCGGCCTCGCGTCGGGGATCGCGACCGGGCTGGCCGATGCCGGAGCGCATCCGGCGCTGTGGGGCGCCGAGCCGCTGGCCGCCAACGACGCCGCGCGCAGCCTCCGCTCGGGCCGCGTCGAGCGCAACGCGGGCGAGCCCGCCACCCTGGCGGACGGCGCGCGCACGCCGTCGCTCGGTGCGCGCAACTGGGAGATCCTGCGCACCGCGCTCGCCGGCATCGTCGAGGTTCCCGAGCGCGAGATCCGCGCCGGGGTGAGTTGTCTGTTCGCGCTCGCCAACCTCAAGTGCGAGCCGACCGGCGCGCTGCCGGTCGGCGCCCTGCTCGCCGAGCCCGGGCACTTCCGCGGCCGGCGCGTCGCCCTGGTCGTGTCGGGGGGGAACGTCGATCCGTCGCTCTACGCCGAGCTGCTCGGGGGCGAGCCGGGCTCGGAGTAGAGCGCCGCGATCCGGTCGGCGTACCTGGCCGCGATCTCGCTGCGCCGCAGTTTGAGCGTCGGCGTCAGCTCGCCGCCGGCGATGGTGAGCTCGCCGTCGAGGATCTCGAAGCGCTTGACCGTCTGGTAGCGCGCGAGGCGGGCGTTGACCCGCTCCTCCACCTCGCGCTCGAGCCAGGCCCGGAAGCGGCGGTCGCGCGCGAGCGCCGCCGGGCTCCCCGCCTCGATGCCGAGCTCGCGCGCCACGGCCTGGGCGGCCGGCGGATCGAGCGTGAGCAGCGCGCACAGGTAGGGGCGGCGGTCTCCGACCAACACCGCCTGGGAGACGCCGCGGATCTCCGTCAGCAGCGGCTCGACCTCGGCCGGGGCGACGTTCTTGCCGCCGGCCGTGATCAGCAGCTCCTTGAGGCGGCCGGTGACGCGCAGCGACCCGTCGGGATCCAGGGCACCGAGATCGCCGGTGTGGAGCCAGCCCGCGGCGTCGATCAGCTCCGCGGTCGCGGCCGGGTCTGCGCGATAGCCGCTCATCAGGTTCGAGCCGCGGTAGAGGATCTCGCCGCCCCCGCCGAGGCGGAGCTCACCGATGTCGAGCACCGGCCCCACCGCGCCCGGGCGGATGCGGCCCGGGCGCGTGGCGCTGATCAGGGCGGCAGTCTCGGTCATGCCGTAGACCTCGACGATGGGCAGCGCCAGCGAGGCGAAGAAGCGCAGCGTCGAGACCGGCAGGGGCGCGGCCCCGGAGAGCGAGAGCCGGACCCGGTCGAGGCCGAGGGCGCGGTGGATGCGCTCGAGCACGACGCGGCGCGCGAGGCCGCGCGCCAGGGAGCGCGGCTCGCGGCCGGTCGCCACGCCTGCCTCGAACGCCGCCGATTCGACGGCGCGGGCGCGCGCCAGGAGTGCACGGCGGAGCGCGGGCGCGGCCGCGAAGCGCGCCTCGAGCGCCAGCTCCAGCTTCTCCCAGACGCGCGGAACCGCGAGGAAGACGGTCGGACGCACCTCGGGGAGGACCTCGCGCAGGTCCTCCACGCGCGGGCAGAAGAACACCTCTCCGGCGAGGAAGATCGGCGCCAGGCCGGACATCATCTGCTCGGCGATGTGGGAGAGCGGCAGGTAGCTGACCACCCGGTAGCGCTCCTCGCCGAGCAGCGGCGCGGCGAGTGAGACCGTCCACTCGAGCGTCGCGGCGAGAGCGCGGTGGCTGAGCTCGACCCCCTTCGGACGTCCGGTCGTCCCCGAGGTGTAGACCAGGAGCGCCGCATCCTCGGCGTCGAGCTCGGCGCGCCGTCGCTCGACGCGCTCCAGGTGCGATCGCCCCAGCCCGCGCAAGGCGTCGAGGCCGAGGTCGCCGGCGCCGACGGCCGCCTCTGCCTCGTGGAAGCCGATGCGGCGCGGCGGCTCCGCGCCCGCCGCGGCAGCGCCCCGGTCGAGACGCTCCAGCCGCTCCGGGGTGTCGGCGGCGGCGAATCGGCAGCCGGCGTGGGCCAGGACGAAACCGGCCTGCTCGGCGGTGAGCGTGGTGTAGATCGGCGTGGGCAGCCCGCCCGCGAGCTGGATGCCGAGCTGGAGCACGACCCAGTCGGAGCGGTTGTCGCCCAGCAGCGCCACCGGCTCGCCGCGCTCGAGGCCGAGCGCGAGCAGGCCGCCCGCCACCTCGCGCGCCGCGGCGTGCACTTCGCTCCAGGTGCGCGTGCGCCAGCGGCCCGGCGCGACCCGATCGTGGAACGCGGGCAGCTGCGGGCGGCTCTCGGCGAGCGCCGCCAGGCGATCGCCGAGCGTCGGTGGCCGGGTCACGCCGGACCTCCCCAGCGCGGGTCGCGGCGCACCGAGACGTTCGGCAGCACGTGGTGGCGCACGTCCCCTCCCGGGAGCTGGGCCGGCCCGCGCCGTGCGAACAGACCCGCGAGAGCTAGGCCGGCGAGGAAACCGCCGACGTGCGCCCACCAGGCGACCCCGCCGCCCACGTCGGGCAGGCCGAGGGAAGTCGCGCCCGAGAGCAGCTGGGTCAGGAACCAGAGGCCGAGGTAGACCAGGGCCGGGATCTCGATCACGAGCGGGTAGATGACGATCGGGATCAGGGTCAGCACGCGCGCGCCCGGGAACCAGCGCAGATAGGCGCCGAGCACGCCGGCGATCGCCCCCGAGGCGCCCACCGTGGGCACGGTCGAGGCCGGGTGGACGGCGAGGTGGACGACGCCCGCGGCCAGCCCGCACGCCACGTAGAAGCAGGCGAAGCGCGCGCGCCCCATGCGGTCCTCGACGTTGTCGCCGAAGATCCAGAGCGTCCACAGGTTGAACGCGGCATGCAGGAAGCCGGCGTGGAGGAACATGCTGGTCAGGAGCGGCAGCAGCCCGCCGGGCGGCAGGCCCGAGGCGGCGGCCCAGGCCGGGTCACTCAGGCGCGCCGGCACGATCCCGAACAGGAAGAAGAGACGCCGCACGCCCGGCTCGGGCAGCGTGAGCTGCCAGACGAAGACGCCGACGTTGAGCGCGATCAGCGCCCAGGTGACGACCGGCGCGCGCCGGCTCGGGACGTCGTCGCGCAGGGGGAACATGGACCGGCGCCGATTCTACGCGCCGGCGACGCGGGCTAGGATCCCGGGGCCGTGTCGAATCCCGCCGCCGCCCGCCTCTCGATCCTGGCCGCCGCGCTGCTCTTCTCGACCGGCGGCGCGGCGATCAAGGGCACGGCGCTCTCCGCCTTCCAGGTCGCCGGCTTCCGCTCCGGCGTGGCGGCCCTGGCGCTCGCCCTGCTGCTGCCCGAGGCGCGGCGCGGCTTCGGACTCGACCTGCTGCCCGCCGCGCTCTCCTATGCCGCGACGCTGGTCTGCTTCGTCACCGCGACCAAGCTCACCACCGCGGCCGCCGCCATCTTCCTGCAGTCCACGGCCCCGATCTGGGTCCTGCTGCTGGCGCCCCTGCTGCTCGGCGAGCGCATGCGCGCGCGCGACCTGCCCTACGTCGTGCTCGCGGCCGCCGGCCTGGCGCTCGTCTTCCTGGGCTCTCGCGAAGCGGTCTCGACGGCGCCGCGCCCGGCGCTCGGCAACGCGATCGCGCTCGCCTCCGGGCTGTTCTACGCGCTGCTCATGATCACCCTGCGTCGGCTCGCGCGCGGCGGCCGGGGCGCCACGCGCACGATGCCCGCGATGGTCACCGGCAACCTGATCGCGTTCCTCGTCTGCCTCCCCTTCTCGCTGCCGGCCGCCACCCCGGCCGCGCGCGACGTCGCCGCGGTCGTCTACCTCGGCGTCATCCAGATCGGCCTCGCCTACTGGTTCTTCGCGCGCGGGCTGGGCGCCCTGGCCGCGCTCGAGGTCTCGCTGCTGGTGCTGCTCGAGCCGGTCCTCAACCCGCTCTGGACCTGGCTCCTGCACGGCGAGCGCCCGAGCGCGCTCGCCTCGCTCGGCGGCGCCGTGATGCTCGTCGCGCTCGCCGCGCGCGCCGCGCTCGAGCCGCGCGCGGGAGCTCCCGCCGCGCCGCCGCCCCCGGACTGAGGGCTCCCTAGAGCGAGATCGACCCCTTGCGGAAGCTCGACGGCGCGAGCAGGGCGTTGAGCAGCACCGCATGGCCCTGCCGCGCCCAGGCCCGCGCCTGCTCGAGCGCGGGCCGGAGCTCGCCGGGACGCTCCACGCGCAGGCCCCGTCCGCCCAGCGCCTCGGCCGCCCGGTGGTAGTCGGCGGGCGCGAGCCGGGTGCCGACGTCGTCGCCCAGCACCGCCACCTGGTCGCGCGCGATCTGCGCCCACGAGGCGTCGTTGCCGACCACCGCGATGACCGGCACTCCGTGGCGGGCGTAGGTGTCGAACTCGGCCAGGCTGTAGGCGCAGGAGCCGTCGCCGTAGAGCACCCAGACCTCGGCCTCCGGGCGCGCGAGCCGGGCGCCGAGCGCGAATCCGCCGCCGACCCCCAGGGTGCCGTAGGCCCCGGGATCGAGCCAGCCGAGCGGCGAGCGCGGGCGCACCGTGTAGGCGGCGGTGCCGACGAAGTCGCCGCCGTCCGCGATCAGCAGCGCGTGGCCGTCCAGGAAGGCGTCGAGCTCGCGCAGGAGCCAGAGCGGATTGAGCCCGGCGGACGGGACCTCCGCCGCCTGCCCCGCGATCTCCGCCTCGCGCTCGTCCTCGCGCCGGCGCAGGGTGGCGAGCCACTCGGGGCGCGGCGCGCCGCCGGGCAGGCGGCCGGCGAGCGCGCGCAGGAAGAGCGCGGGGTCGCCGTGCGCGGCGATCGACGGCAGGCGATTGCGGCGCAGGTCCGCCGCGCTCCGGTTGGCGGCGACCAGCGTCGCCCCGCGCGCGATCGAGCGCCCGTAGTCGAGCCGGAAGTCGCACGGCACGCCGGCCAGGACGACGAGGTCCGCCTCCTTCAGCGCCTCCTTCCGGCGGTGCCGCAACAGGAGGGGGTGCTCGGCCCCGAGCAGGCCGCGCGCCATGCCCGAGAGCCAGACCGGCGCTCCGAGCGACTCGAGCGCGGCGACCAGCGCGGGGATCGCCGCGGGCTCGAGCGTCGCCTGGCTGCCCACCACCAGCACCGGTCGTGCGGCGCGCGCCAGCGCGCGCGCGGCGCGGCGCACCGCCCCGGCGGCGGGCGGCGGCGGGCCGGGTACGACCGCGCCGGGGCGCGCGCGGGAGCGATCCGGCGCGAACGCACGCCGGAGGTGGAGCCCGAGCCAGGCGCGCTCGAGTCGTCGCGCGATCGTGGCCGGCGGTTCTCCCGGCCGGGGCGCGACGCCATACCACTCGCGCACCACCGCCTCGGGATAGAGCAGGTCGACCGCGCACTCGACGAACACCGGCCCGGGCACGCCCGCGGCGGCCTCGCGGAACGCGCGCTCGACCAGCGGGGCCAGCTCGGCGACCCGCTCGGCGCGCGCGCTCCACTTGAACAACGGCGCCGCGAGCGCCAGCTGGTCGATGTCCTGGAGCGAGCCGCGCCCGCGCAGGACGGTGGCCGTGGCGCCGCCCAGGACGACCACCGGCGACTGCGCGAGCCGCGCGTTCTCGACCGCGGTGACCGTGTTGGTGAGCCCCGGGCCGGCGGTCACCGCGGCGACGCCGGGCCTGCCGGTCAGGCGCGCGGTGGCGTCGGCCGCGAACACCGCGGCCGCCTCGTGACGGGTGTCCACGACCCGGATGCCGCGCGCGCGGGCGCCGGTCAGCAGGGGCGAGATGTGCCCGCCGCAGAGCGTGAACAGCGTCGTCACGCCGCGCGCGGCGAGCACCTCGGCGACCAGGTCGCCGCCGTGGACGCGGGGGCCGGGGGGCGGCGGGCTCACGGGCGGGGAGCCTGCCACAGGCCACCCGCCCGCGAAAGCCGGGACGCGCGCCCCGTGCCCTCCCCCGTCCGGCTCAGAAGCGCCCGGTCAGACCGACGGTGACCGCGCGCCCCGGCGAGCGGTCGGCGCTCTCGTCCGGCGAGCCGTAGTAGGAGCGATCCAGCGCGTTGCGCACCGCGACCCGCAGCTCGAGCTGCTCGGTGAGGTTCCAGCCGCCGCCGAGGTCGAGCAGCGTGAAGCCGGCGCGCTCGACCTCGGTGGGTCCGGGATCGTCCTTCTCGAGGCGCGCGCTGAAGCGGCCGAACAGGTACCCGCGCGCGAAGGCCCAGTTGGCGCCGATCCAGCCGCCCGGCGCCGTCGAGTCGTCGATCGGATCGCCCGAGTCGGCCCGTCCCCGCGCCCAGGCGGCGCCCAGGTCGAGCGACCAGCCGTCGCCCAGCCCGGTCTGCGCCTCCAGCTCCACCCCTTCGAGGCGCGCCTCGCCGCGGTTGCGGAAGTGGAAGTCGGCGCCCTCCTGGTAGCGCTCGATCAGGTCGTCGATGTCGTAGCGATAGGCATAGAGCGCGACCGCGGTGCGGCCGGCGCTGCGCCGCACCGCGAGGTCGTACTGGAGGCTGGTCTCGGGCTCGAGGTCCGGGTTGCCGGTCACGAAGCCGCGCCCGGAGGGCCCCCGGAAGTAGCGGTCCGACAGCGTCGGCGAGCGGAAGCCGCGTGCCACCTGCGCGGTCGCCGACCAGCCGGCGGCGGGCGACCAGGTCAGGGCCAGGTTGCCCGAGGGCGCGGAGACCGACTCCGAGCGATCGCCGAAGTAGCCGCCGCTGTTCTCGGTCTCGACGCGGTCGCCGCGCAGGCCCACGCCGAGCGACCACTCGCTCGAGAGCGCGCGCGACCAGGTCGCGAATGCGCCGCCGGTCAGCTGCTGTGCGTCCTCGATCGCCACCGAGCTGGTCTCGCGCACCACCGTCTGGCCGTCGGCGTCGTAGTCGGTGCGCCCGACCAGGGCCGAGAGGTCGAAGCGCGAGTAGAGATCGAGCCCGGCCTGGAACCGGCCGCCGCCCAGCTCGCGGCCGGCCACGAAGCGCGCCGAGCCGTCGCGCGCGTCGGTGTCGGAGCTGTCGACGCGCCGGTTCGAGGTCGCGGTCGGCGCGCGATCGCGATCGAGCACGATCCGGTAGGCGCCGTAGAAGATCGAGCTCTCGATCGCGTCCCAGCCGCGCCCGCCGGCGCCGATCCACGACATCACGAAGCGGTCGGAGTCCTCGCGCGGATAGACGGAGCGGATCTGCTGCGAGTCGATCGCCGCCTTGCCCAGGTCGCGGTTGCGGTCGAGCTGCACGCTCGCGCGCAGCCGGCCGGAGCCGACCGGCGCCGCGTAGCGCAGCGCGCCGCCGCTCGACCGGAACGACGAGTTGAAGATCTCCTCGCCGCCGCCCGCCTCCGCGTCGTCCGCGTCCACGGCGTGGGCCTCGAGCAGGAGGGCGCCGGCGCCCACCGGCAAGGAGACCGCCGCCGAGCCGCCGAGCTGGTTCTGGCCGCCGCTCGAGCCCTCGGCCGCGAAGCGGGCCGAAGCCTCGGGCTCCGGCTCGCGCGACACGGCCTGGATCACGCCGCCGAAGGCGTCCGAGCCGTAGACCACCGAGCCCGGGCCGCGCAGGATCTCGACCGACGAGAGCGTGGCCGGGTCGATGAAGGTCGCGGACGGGCCCGCCCGGCGCTCCGCCGACACGCGCGCGCCGTCGAGCAGGATCAGGGTCCGGCCGCGCGCCAGCCCGCGCAGCGCGGGCACGCTGTCCGCCCCTTCGCCCAGCTTGGAGGCGCCGGCCACCGTCTCCAGGGCGTCCACCACGCGCTGCGGAACCTCCTGCTCGAGCGCCTCGCTCGAGATCACCGCCGCGGCGCTCGCCGGCAGCAGGTCGAGCCCGGGCGCCACGCCGGAGACGACCGTCACGGTGTCGCGCTGGACCTCGCGCAGCGTGAGGTCGACGCGGCCGGTGGACAGCTCCGTGACGTCGATCGGGGCCGAGAAGGTGCCGCCCGGACCCGCCACCACGAGCCGGAACGGCGGCGCGGGCGCGGGATCGAGGCGGAACAGCCCGGCGGAGTCGGAGGTGGCCGTCTGCGGCCGGCCGATCACCGAGACGACGTGGCCGGCCGCGGGCTGCCCGTCGGGCAGGAGGATCCGGGCCTCGAAGGTCGCGGCGAGCAACGGCGCGCTCGCCAGCACGGCCGCAGCGAGCGCGGCCGGGGGAATTCGGATTCGCATCGACAGCTCTCCTGAACACGGAAGTTGGACCTCGATCGCACGCGCAACCACGCGTGCGACCTCGATTCGGCGGGCGGCGCACCTCGCGTGCGCCCGCCCTCACGTGTTCCGGCGACAGGCGGCGAGGAGCGGATCGATGGCCGGGCCGGCATGCGCGCGCGCGGCGGCGCGGAGCGCGCCCGCCGCGGAGCCACCCGCGGGCGGCCGCGCGCGGCGGGCGACCGCCGCGGCGAGGCTCGGGCCCGGCTCCGGTGGCCCCCCGCACAGCAGGGAGAACGGCGGCGACCAGCCGCCGCGCGCGAACGCGGCCGCATCGCCGCCGAAGGCGTACCAACGCGGCGCGCGCGCGTCGCGCCCGCCCGCGGCCCACAGCACGACGCCGCCGCCCCCCTCGCGCGCGCTCTCTCCGCGGCGGAAGGCCGGAGCGGGCGCGTCGAGCCGGGCCGCGCGCGCTCGCGCGCCGCGCACCAGGCGGAGGCGGACCGGGACGGCGAGCTCGCGCTCGTCGCGTTCGTCGCCCACGCGCAGCAACAGCCGCACGTCGGGCGACGGCAGGTCGGGCACCTCGACCAGCACCCGCCGGCGCTCGAGGTCGAGGTGGGGCGTCAGACGGACGCTCCAGGTGCGGCCGCCGTCGGCCGAGAGGAAGACCTCCCATTCGTCGGCGCCGGACAGGACCGCGGCCGGTCCCACCGGCTCCCAGGCGAGCTCGGCGCGCTCGCCGGCCACCCACACGGCGCCGTCGGCGGGCGCCAGCCAGCGCACCGACTCCGGCGGTGCCGGCGTCGCCGCCGACGCCGCGCCGGCGGCGAGCGCCGTGGCGCAGAAGAGAAGGGCCCGGGAGGTCACCGGGCCCGATTCTGCCTCAATTCGTTCCGCTCCGCCCGCGACCGCCGGCCCGCCGCAGCGCCGGCGCGCGCCCTCGCCTCAGGCCTCGGTCTGGTGCGGGTAGGCCACCTCGGTGGGCGGCACGAAGTTCTCCTTGATGGCGCGCACGTTGACCCAGCGCACGAGGTTCCAGAGCGAGCCGGCCTTGTCGTTGGTGCCCGAGGCCCGCCCGCCGCCGAACGGCTGCTGGCCGACCACCGCTCCGGTCGGCTTGTCGTTGACGTAGAAGTTGCCCGCCGCGTGACGCAGGCGCCGGGTCATGGCGACGATCGCGGCGCGCTCCTGGGCGAACACCGCGCCGGTCAGCGAGTACGGGCTGGTCGTGTCGCACAGCTCGAGCGCCTCGTCGAGCCGGGCGTCGTCGTAGACGAAGATCGTGAGCACCGGCGCGAAGATCTCCTCCTGCATGAGCCGGAAGCGCGGGTCGTCGGTGCGCACCACGGTCGGCTCCACGAAATAGCCCTCCGACTTGTCGCCCTTGCCGCCCGCGACGATCTCGGCCGCGGGCGAGCTGCGCGCGAGCTCGACGTACTCCATCGTCTTGTCGAACGACGCTTCGTCGATGACCGCGCACATGAAGTTGCGGAAGTCGGTCGGCGCGCCCATCCTGAGCGCGGCGATCTCCGCACGCAGCCCGGCTTCGACCTGCTTCCAGAGCGAGGCCGGCACGTAGGCGCGGGAGGCCGCGGAGCACTTCTGGCCCTGGTACTCGAAGGAGCCGCGCACCAGCGCCACGACCAGCGCGCGGGCGTCGGCGGAAGGGTGGGCGAAGACGAAGTCCTTGCCGCCGGTCTCGCCCACGATGCGCGGGTAGCCCTTGTAGCGGGCCAGGTTGCCGGCGATCGTGCCCCACATGCGCTGGAACGTCTCGGTCGAGCCGGTGAAGTGGAGCCCCATGAACTCGGGGCTGGCGAACACCGGATCGCCCACCGACCCGCCGCGGCCGGGCACGAAGTTGATCACTCCGGGCGGCAGGCCGGCCGCCTCGAGGACCTTGAGCACGTAGTAGTTGGAGAGGATCGAGGTGGACGCCGGCTTCCACAGGACGGTGTTGCCCATCAGGGCGGGCGCGGCCGGCAGGTTGCCGCCGATCGAGGTGAAGTTGAAGGGCGTCACCGCGAACACGAAGCCCTCCAGCGCGCGGTACTCCACGTAGTCCCAGATGCCGCGTGTCGAGAGCGGCTGGTCGGCGTAGAGCTGCTCCGCGAAGAACGGGTTGAAGCGCCAGAAGTCCGCCAGCTCGGCCGCGGCGTCGATCTCGGCCTGGTAGACGTTCTTGGACTGTCCGAGCATGGTCGCGGCGTTGACCGTGTCGCGCCAGGGCCCGGCGAGCAGGTCCGCCGCCTTGAGGAAGACCGCGGCGCGCGCCTCGCGGGGCATCTCGGACCACTCGCGCCAGGCGGAACGGGCGGCGGCGATCGCCAGCTCGATCTCCTTGGGCCCGGCCTGGTGGCAGTGCGCGAGCACGTGCCGGTGATCGTGCGGACAGATCGCCTTCAGGGTCTTGCCGGTGCGCACCTCGCGACCGCCGATCAGGAGCGGGATGTCGACCGTCTCGGCCAGCATCTCGGTCAGGCGCAGCTTGAGCGAGGCGCGCTCGGGCGAGCCCGGAGCGTAGTTGCGAACCGGCTCGTTGACCGGGGTGGGAACGCGAACGATGCCGTTGAGCATGCGGTGTCTCCTTCGGAAGTCAGCCCGGGCCGGCGCGCAGGATCGCGAGCGCGAAGGCGACGAAGCCCAGGATCATGGCGAGCCCGCCGATCGGGGTGAGCGCGCCCAGCCAGCGCGGCGCGCCGAGCGCGAGCCCGTAGAGGGTGAGCGAGAACCAGGCGCCGCCGGCGAGCAGCGTGAGCGCGCCGCCGGTCCCAGCCGCTCCCGCGCTGGAGCGGACGAGGTGGAGCGCCATGGCGAGGCTGCCGAGCGCGGACCAGGCCAGGTAGCGCGTGGCGGACTCCCACAGCTCCCGTTCGCGCGCGCCGAGCCGGGCGGCGAGCGCGTGGGCGCCGAACGCGCCCGCCGCAACCGCCAACGCGGCGGCGAACGCGGCGGCGGCGGCGAGGCGAGCGGCCACGATTCAGATCTCGGCCAGGCGCCGCACGCCGGTCACGCGCGCCGCGGGCACCACCACGTGCCGGTGCCGGGGCCAGACGCCGAAGCTGCGCGCGCGCTCGAGCCACTGGGCGCGCGGCGGCCCGGCCTCGCCCTCGCGATGCACGTCGGCGTCGCGCAGGACCACCCCCGCTTCGACCACGTCGTCGCAGCGGCCGATCCAGAGCTCGGCGCCGTCGGTCTCCACCACCACCGTGATGCCGTGGAGGTCGTGCTTGTGCTCGTGCTCGCGGAAGGTCCTCAACTCGGCCTCACGCCCGGACCGCACAGTGCTCGGCGAACGCGGCACCGAGGTCGGCGGCGACGTCGAGCGCGTCGCGCCTCTCGATGCGGTGACGCGGCAGGAACCAGACCAGCTCGCCGCCCTTGAACAGCGCCATCGAGGGAGAGGAGGGCGGAATGTCGCCGAACGCGGCGCGCGCGCGCGCCGTCGCCTCGAGGTCCTGGCCCGCGAACACGGTGCCGAGGCGGTCGGGGCGCGGACCCTCGCGCAGCGCGAGCCGGACTCCCGGCCGCGCCATCCCGGCCGCGCAGCCGCACACGGAGTTGACCACGACCAGCGCGGTGCCGTTCGTGTCGGCCAGGAACCGATCGACGTCGGCGGCGGTCGAGAGCTCCTCGAAACCGACCGCCAGGAGCTCCTCTCGCATCGGACGGATCAGCAGCGGACTGTAGGGCATGCGCACACTCTCCTCGGTCGGCTCGGGAACGGCGCGCCGGGTGGGCCGGGCGCCGGGGCCAGCAGCAGCGGAATTCTACCGGATGGGCGCGGCTAGCGACGCAGCTCGGCCAGGATCGGGGCGAGCGCCGCGCGCAGGCCTTCCGGGTCGCGAAAGCGGACTCCGATGCCGGCCAGCACGGGACTGCCCTGGCCCGCCGCCGCGCGCGGCTCGAAGCGGTGGACCACGGTGGCCTCGAAGCGCAGCGGCGGGTGATTCGGCAGCGGCGGCCGGATCTCGACCAGGACCGTCTCGTGGAGACCCGCCGTGACGTCGCTCGAGACATGGAGCGAACCCGACGCGAGGTCGCGGTGATAGGTGGAGAGGAAGCCGGTGCGGTCGCTGAACTCCATCACCACCACGGGCAGACCGCCGGCGGTGCGCGCCGGTTCCGGGGCGCGGGTCGGCGCGGAAGCGGCGTCCGGTCCGCGCGCGGGCGCCGGCCCGGTGGCGGCGGGAGCGACGGCGTCGGCAGCCACCGCGCGCCGGCCGGGCTGCGCCAGGCCGGCGCGGCTGGGCAGCCGGTCACGACCGCCCGTGCCCGGGGCCGCGCGCGCGATCGGGATGAGCGATGCGAGCAGGTCCGGCGGCGAGAGGAACCGCAGCCCCGCGCCCGGCTGATCGATGTGCCGCAGCGAGACCGACACCCGATGCACGCGCACCACCTGGGCCTCGATGATGAAGCTCCCGTCGCGGTCCGGCAGCTCGAGCCGGACGCGCTCGCCCGGCTCGAGATTGTGGGTGGTGCCGAGGAACAGACCGCTGGTCGAGACGTTGGTCGTGAAGCCCGTATGCGGCTGGGTGCTGGCGGCGCGCCAGAAACGGACCTCGACGCGACGCGCGAAGCGCTCGCAGGCCCTGCGTTCCTCGGCCATGATCGCGCCATTCTAGAGGAGCGCCCGTTCAGGGCTGGAACGCGCGCGGCAGCGGGGGCGCCGCGGGTCCACCGGGTGCCGGCTCGGCCGTCTCCCCTGCCGGCGCCTCGAGGGCGAGCAGGAAGATGCCGGGATCGACCGCCGTCCAGCCGCCGCCGACGGCGCGGCGGCGGATCTCGTAGTGGAGCTGCGGCGATCCGGTCCAGCCGGTGGCGCCGACCCGTGCGATCGTCTCGCCCGCCTCGACCCGCCGTCCGCGCGCCGCCAGCACCCGCTCGCAGTGCCCGTAGATCGAGAGGAAACGGTCGCCGTGACGGACCGCCACGATCCTGCCCAGGCGCCACCACGCCGGTCCCGACTGGCTCGGCGCCTCTCCGGACCAGAGCACGACGCCGTCGCCGGTCGCCACCACCTCGGTTCCGGCGGCGGCCGCGAAATCGAGTCCGGCGTGGAACTCGAGCTCGCCGGCGCCGGGCATGCGGCGCTGTCCGAAGCCGCTGGTCGGTACCGACACGCCCTCGGGCAGGGGCGAGCGCACCGGCAGCTGCGCGACCTCGCCGGGGTGGGCCGTCTCCCAGGCGGCCAGCGCGGCGAGGCCGCGATCGGCGCGCTCGACGCGCGCCTCCGCCGACTCGGCCAGCCGGAGCCCGCGCGCGATGGCGCCGGCGAAGATCGACTCGCCGTCCGCACGCGCCACCAGGTCGAGCACCGGCGAGCGCGCCGGCCCTCCGGCGAGCCCGTAGATCTCCTGCAGTCGGCGCACCCGCTGGTCGAGCCGCTCGGCCTGGCGGTCGAGGTTCGAGAGGCTCTCGACCAGCGCGCGCAGGCGGGTCCCGAGCTGCAGGCGCCGCGCGAGCTGCAGGTCGTACTCGCGGTGCGCGCGATAGGCCCGGACCGCGCTCGGCGCCACCGCCGCGACCGTGACCAGGCCGCCGAGCACCGCGAGCGCGCCCGCCAGCAGCGCGGCGCGTGCCGTGCGTGGCAGGCGCACGGAGCGCTCGGTGCGCCCCGAGTCGGAGACCACGCGCAACTCCAGGGTGGGCGGCCGCTCGCGCATGCCGCCGCGAGATTACCAGCGCCCGGGTCAGGAGCGGGGCACGAGTCGGTCGATCTCCGCTTCGCTCGCCCCGCAGGCGCGCGCCGCCTCGGCCAGCCCGGCGCGCACGCCGGCGGGTCCGGCGAGGACGTTGCCCGAGACCAGGTAGCGCGCCGCGCCGTCGAAGTCCGACAGCTCGCCTCCCGCCTCGAGCACCAGCAGCGCACCGGCCGCCACGTCCCAGGGCGAGAGCCGGAGCTCGAAGAAGCCGTCGTAGACCCCCGCTGCGGTGTACGCGAGATCGAGCGCCGCGGCGCCGCATCTCCGGATGGCGCGCGCGCGGGAGAAGACGGAGCGGAACAGCGCGAGGTAGAGATCGAGGGCGGCACGCGCCCGGAAGGGATACCCGGTGGCGAGAAAGGCGTCGTCGAGCGACGGGCGCGGCGCGACCCGCATCGGGCGTCCGTTCCAGTGCGCGCCGCCGCCGCGCGTCGCGGTGAAGAGGTTGCCCCCCTCGGGGTCGAGCACGACCCCGGCCAGCAGCTCGTCGCCGCGCCGGCACGCGATCGACACCGCCCAGACCGGCAGTCCCTGCAGGAAGTTCGTGGTGCCGTCGAGCGGATCGATCACCCACTCGTAGTCGGAGCGGGCGCCCTCGTGAGCCGAGCCCTCCTCGGCCAGGATGCGGTGATCGGGAAAGCGCGCCAGGATCTCGGCCACCAGCGCCGCCTCGCTCTCGCGGTCGGCCTGGGTCACGAAGTCGTGCTGGCCCTTGACGTCGACGCGCAGCCGGCCGCTGCGGAAGTACCTGCCCAGGACCTCCGCGCCGGCCTCGGCGGCGGCGATCGCGGCGGCGAGCAGGCGGCCGTGGTCGACGGCTCCGCCGCCCTCCCCCCGGCCCGGGCCCTCGACGGTCCGGCTCAATCGCGCTCGTAGACGAGGCGGCCGCCGACGATGGTGGCCACCGCGCAGCCGCGCAGCTTCCAGCCCTCGAACGGCGTGTTCCGGGCCTTGGAGCGGAAGCGCGCGGCCACCACGTCGAGCTCGCGCTCGAGGTCGATGACGGTGACGTCGGCGGGCGCGCCGATGGCCAGGGTGCCGCCCGGCAGGCCCAGGACCCGAGCCGGGCCGGTCGACATGAGCTCGACCAGGCGGGCGAGCGGGAGGATGCCGGCCGCCACCAGCCGGTCGAGGCAGAGCGGCAGCGCGGTCTCGAGGCCGACGATGCCGAACGGCGCGGCCTGGAACTCGAGCGCCTTCTCGTCGCGGGTGTGGGGGGCGTGGTCCGAGGCGATGGCGTCCACGGTGCCGTCGACCAGGCCCGCGACCAATGCCGCCACGTCCGATTCACCGCGCAGCGGCGGCTGCATCTTGAAGTTCGCGTCGAAGCCGGAGGCGGTCACCGCGCGATCGTCGAGCAGCAGGTGGTGGGGCGTCACCTCGCAGGTGACGTTCAGGCCGCGCGCCTTCGCCTCGCGCACCAGGCCCAGGGCGCGCGCGGTCGAGATGTGGGCGACGTGGTAGCGGCCGCCGGAGTCCTCGGTGAGGATCAGGTCGCGCGCCACCATCACGTCCTCGGCGGCGCCCGGGATTCCCGGCAGCCCGCAGCACGCCGAGGCGACTCCCTCGTGCATCACGCCTTCGCCCGACAGGTCGAGGTCCTGGGCGTGCTGGACGACCGGGATCCGGAAATGGCGGGCGAACTCGAGCGCGCGCCGCATCAGCTCGGCGCTCATCACCGGCCGGCCGTCGTCGGAGACCGCCACGCAGCCGGCGGCGACCAGCTGGCCGAAGGGCGCGAGCTGCTCGCCCTCCAGCCCCATCGAGATGGCGCCCACCGGATGGACACGGGCCAGCCCGGCGGCGCGCGCGGCGCCGAGCACGAGCTCGGTGACCAGCCTGGAGTCGTTGACCGGCGAGGTGTTGGCCATGCACGCGACCGCGGTGAATCCGCCCGCCACCGCCGCGGCCGCGCCGGAGGCGACCGTCTCCTTGGCCTCCTGGCCGGGCTCGCGCAGGTGGACGTGGATGTCGATCAGGCCGGGCGTGACCACCCGCCCCGCGGCGTCGATCACGCGGTCGCCGTCGCGGGCATCGATCGCGGCCTCCAGCCGGGCCACGCGCCCGTCCTCGAGCAGCAGGTCGCGCCTGCCGTCGAGCCCCTGCGAGGGGTCGATCACGCGGCCGCCGCGCACCAGCAGACGGCTCACGAGCGCGCCTCCCGTGTCCCGGCCAGCAGGTAGAGCGCCGCCATGCGCACCGCCACGCCCTGGCCGACCTGCTCGAGGATCACCGATTGGCTGCCGTCCGCGACCTCCGACGTGATCTCGACGCCCCGGTTCATGGGCCCGGGATGGAGCACGATCGCGTCCGGCTTCGCCAGGCGCATGCGCTCCGCATCGAGGCCGAACAGCCGCGAGTACTCCGAGAGCGAGGGCAGCAGCGTCCGGCTCTGGCGCTCGAGCTGGAGGCGCAGCATCATCACCACGTCGGCGCCGGCGAGCGCGGGCTCGAGCTCGTGGTGCACCTCGACGCCGAGGGTCTCGATGCCGCGCGGCACCATCGTGCGCGGGCCCGCCACGCGCACCCGCGCGCCCAGCCGGGTGAGCAGGAGGATGTTCGAGCGCACCACCCGGGAATGCATGATGTCCCCCACCATGGCCACGGTCAGGCCCGCGATCCTGCCCTTGTGGAGGCGGATGGTCGTGGCGTCGAGCAGCGCCTGGGTCGGGTGCTCGTGGGCGCCGTCGCCGGCGTTGACGACGCCGCACTCGAGCTGGCGCGCGAGCATCGCCGGAACTCCGGCGTGGGCGTGGCGCACGACCACGAAGTCGGGCGCCATCGAGGCGATGTTCTTGGCCGTGTCGGCGAGCGTTTCGCCCTTGACCTGCGAGGACCCCGCGGAGGTGAAGTTGACGACGTCGGCCGACAGCCGCTGCGCCGCGATCTCGAACGAGACCCGGGTGCGGGTGGAGGGCTCGAAGAAGAGGTTGACCACCGTCTTGCCGCGCAGCGTCGGCACCTTCTTGACCGGCCGCTCGGCGACCTCGGCGAACGATTCCGCGGTGTTCAGGATGAGCTCGATCTCGGCCACGGACAGCTCGCCGATGCCGAGCAGGTCCTTGCGCGTCCAGGCCGGCTCGGTCATCCCTCGGCCTGCCGCTCGAGGATCTGGACGCTGGTCTCGCCGTCGATGGCCTCGAAGCTGACCTTGATCACCTCGTTGGCCCGCGTCGGCACCTTGCGACCGACGAAATCGGCGTGGATCGGCAGCTCGCGCCAGCCGCGATCGACGAGCACCGCCAGGCGAATGGCCCGGGGCCGCCCGAAGTCGACCAGCGCGTCGAGCGCCGCGCGCGCGGTGCGCCCGGTGTAGAGGACGTCGTCGCACAGCACCAGCACCTTGCCCTCGATGTCCTCGGGGAGATGGCTCTCCCGGACCACCGGCTTGGGCGCGATCAGCGAGAGGTCGTCGCGATAGAGCGTGATGTCGAGGGTTCCCATCGGCGGCCGCTTGCCCTCGAGCCGCTCGATCTCCGTGCAGATCGCTTCCGCCATGGGCACGCCGCGCGAGCGGATGCCGACGATGATCAGGCCCTCGACGCCGCGCTGCGCTTCGACGATCTCGCCCGCCATCCGGCGCAGGACACGCGCGGTCTCGGCGGCATCGAGGATGGTGGCCTTCGCGACGAGATTCAAGATTGGGCTCCGATCGGGTCTCGAGACCGGCATCGGATCGTATGGGCCCGGGCCCCCCGAGGTCAATGCGCCAGGAGCCGGCCCTTCCAACATCTTGTGGCTACCGCCCCGCCGGACCCCAGATCTTGTGCCCGCGAGCTCCCTTCTGGTACCTTGCCGGCGTTCCCGGGGGGATCGCGTCTCATGCTCAAACTGGAGCGTCTCGAGCTGTCCGGCTTCAAGTCGTTCGTGGATCCGGTGGAGGTCCGCTTCGCGGGCGGCATCACCGGCATCGTGGGGCCGAACGGCTGCGGCAAGTCCAACCTCTCGGACGCCATCACCTGGGTGCTGGGCGAGCAGAGCGCCAAGTCCATGCGCGCGGACACCATGGAGGACGTGATCTTCAACGGCTCGGAGAAGCGCAAGCCGCTGGGCATGGGCGAGGTCACGCTCTGCTTCCGCACCGAGCCCGGCTTCGCGGGCAGCGACGACGGCCACATGGTGGTCTCCCGCCGGGTCTTCCGCACCGGCGAGAGCCAGTACCGCCTCAACGGCAAGCTGATCCGTCTCAAGGAGATCAAGGACCTGCTCATGGACACCGGGCTGGGCGTGCGCGCCTATTCGGTGATCGAGCAGGGCAAGATCGGACTCATCCTCTCCGGCAAGCCCCAGGAGCGCCGCCGCCTGATCGAGGAGGCGGCCGGGATCACGCGCTACAAGGCACGCAAGAAGGTCGCGGAGGTCAAGCTCGAGGAGGCGTCCGCGAACCTGCTGCGCCTCGACGACATCATCTCGGAGATCGAGCGCAACCTGCGCTCGCTCAAGCGCCAGGCGGGAGCGGCACGCCGCTACCAGGAACGCCAGTCCGAGGCGAGACGGCTGGAGCGCGTGGTCGGCCTCGGGCGCTGGGCCGCGCTCGCCGCCCAGCTCGCCGGCCGGCGCAGCGAGCTCGCCTCGGCGCACGCCGCGGAGGCCGGGCTCGCCGCCACGGTCCATGCCGCCGAGGCCGGGCTCGCGGCGCTGCGGGAGCGGGTGGAGCGACTGGCCTCCGCGCTCGCCGACCGCAACCGGCGCCAGGCCGAGCTGGCGGGCACGATCGAAGGACGCCAGCAGCTGATCGCCGGCGGCCGCCGCACCGTGCACGAGATCGACGCCCGCAACGCGGCCGGCGCCGCCCTCGCCGCGCGCCTCGCGGGCGAGCTCGAGCAGCACGCCGCGGCCCTCGCCGAGCTCGCCGCCCGGCGCGACGATCTCGCCGGAGAGCACGGCGCCGCCGCCCTGCTGGTCGAGGCCGACGGCGCGCGCCTGCGTGAGGTCGAGCTCGCTGCCGAGCGCGGCGAGGCGCGGCTCGAGGAGCTGCGTCGCGAGCTCATGGATTCGCTCGCCCGTCTGGGCGAGCTGCGCAGCCGGCTCCACCGCGACCAGATCGAGGCCGAGAAGGGCTCCTACCGGCAGCGCCACCTGCTCGACGAGCTGGACCTGCGCGCGCGCGAGCTGGCCGACGCCGGCGCGGCGCTCGCCGTCGAGCGCGGCGCGGCGGCGCGCCTCGAGCAGGAGGTTCGCGAGCGGGAAACCAGCCTCGCCGGCGCCCGCGCCGAGCTGGCGCGCCTGCTCTCGGACGAGGCCGCCGCCAGCGACGCCCTGGCCGCGCTCGAGCGCGAGCACGTGGTCACCGCCGAGCGCCAGCGTTTCCTCTCCGAAGTCGCCGAGAGCGCCGCCGACCGCGGCCGCGCGCTCTCCGAGCGGCTCGCCGAGATCGGACTTCCCGACGCCGAGCGGCTGAGCGCCCGGGTGCGCGCGCCGCACGGCTGGGAGCGGAGCCTGGACGCCTACCTCGGCGCCCTGCTCGACGCCGCGCTGGTCCCGGCCGGCGCCTCCGCGCTCGAGCTCGCGCGCGAGCTCGCCGCGCGCGGGCGCGGCGGCGCCGCCTTCCTGCGCCCGCTCGACCCGACGCCCGCCGCGCAGCCGCCGCACGACCCCGCCATCGTCGCCCCGCTCGGCGAGGCGCTCGGCCTCGACTCCGGCCTCGCCGGCGCCCTGCCGCCGGCCTTCCTGGTCGAGTCCGCCGCCGACGCGGAGCGGCTCGCCCGCCGCCATCCCGGCCTGCACTTCGTCTCGCGCGAGCGCGTCTGGGCGCAGGGCGGCCTCGTCCACCTCGAGGCCGACGAGGGCGAGCCCGGGCTGCTCGAGCGCACCAGCGAGCTCGCCCGCCTGGCGGAGGCGCTGCCCCGCCTGG
>Ga0079037_100000067_pt1 | contig 32442 bp, 62 predicted proteins | sample Mud3Dept4metaG_FD_71479 | JGI IMG/M metagenome (GOLD analysis project Ga0079037, IMG submission 71479) | Freshwater wetland microbial communities from Ohio, USA, analyzing the effect of biotic and abiotic controls - Mud 3 Core 4 Depth 4 metaG | ecosystem: Environmental > Aquatic > Freshwater >... | reverse complement strand
TCCAATGCACGAAAAAGCAAAGGCATTGCTTACATATCCAAATTTCATATTCATTCTTTCTGATAATGTTTTCATTTTACTTTACCTTAAATCCCAATTCTTCATAAAATGAATATATTTCTTTCTTGTTAATATCGGCGATTTTTAGCTTTTCAGAAGCGTCGTAGAGTTCTTTTTTTATTTCTTCTGCGTAATAATTAAGAAAAAAAGCCTTTCCATCATTATTTAGTACTTGGAACAAATAGAACGGATTAATGAAATTGTTATACGGATTATCTAAATTTTTCCCATATTCCAAACTATCTAGGTATTCTATTCCATTTACCACGCCACCCTTAATAATAAGTCCATCCATGCCTACTAACTGAGTCCAACCATTACAACACCCAAGATGATTTGACGATCTTGTTACATCAATAGTAAGAAATGATAAAAACATATCCATTTTTATTGGATTCTTATTCCAGTTCATTTTTATCTTGTCTTTTGATAATTTTTTAAGAAATACCTGTTTGTTTTTTAAATTATTCATTTCATTACCATTTCATTTATTAGTTATCTGCCTAGAAGTTAGCAAGTGATTAGAATTATACAGAATAAAATAATTATGTAAAGCTTTTAATTTCTGTATATGTCATATCTGGTGTTGAATAAACACATACTTTTACATCTTTATTTGAACTTTTTATTAAATCATAAGTTCTTTTTACTCTATCTAAGTTATCATCTAAATCAGTTCTAAATAAGAACTCACCGTTTTTATTTTCTGATACATTAATATAATATCTCATTTTTTTATCCTTTTTTTCAGTTATAAATTATCAGTTAATAAATATGCAAATAACATATATGTTGCTGTTAAATCAATATATTTCAATGATTCTTGTTGGGCCTCAATCGGTTTATCCAGCTCAAGAAATTTTGATACTTTACTAACTATATCATTAGGTTGGGTTATTCCTAGTGACTGCATAAATCCAATCGCGCTTGTTTTTCTATCTTCTGGTATCTTCTTACCCATTGCATTAAATCCCGAGTTCATTATTTCATCCTCTTTGCTTCTTGAGCTAGTTCTTGTCTTTCTTTTTGAGTAGTTCCAGATACAACGATTGTGTAGCTTATTTCATCTTCATCGCTATCATCGGTCATAATCATGAATCTGTGATCTAATTTCTTCATTGATTCGCACCATTTGTTTATTTTTGCTTCTTCTGATGGTTTGCCTTGGATGAAGCTGTGTGATTCGTTGTGCCAGATTTTCATTTTATTCACCTTTTTGTGTTTCTTGTTAAGTTGGTATTAGTATATCAAATAAAATAATTAATGCAAGCATTTATTTTTAATAATTAAACAAAACTCTCTAATCCTATTAATCCAGCAATTACGCTCACGCTCAAACCTTGCTAGGGCTTCCTGGCGAGTGGTTCTTTCGTTTATTATTCTTTGTTTGGTGTAGTGGTGGGTGGTCATTTTATTCATACTTTAAAGATTCTAGAAGTTTAATTGCATCATTAATTTTTTCTTTGGCATAGTTCCAGTCATGATCTCTTTGATATTCTGTATGGTCTGTACAGTTTGATAGATCGAAGTGTCGATCAGCGCCTTTTATAATGCTTATTATATGGTCAATCCCAATCTTTTCTAATTTATTCATGTCTTTTTGCTATTTTTTTTGTTTAAGTTATGGCTATTTTGTCAGCCCGATTAATTAATAAAAGCGTTTATTGTTCAGAGCCAAAATCACTGGCATTTAAATTATCAGCCACTTGCTCTGCTAGATGAAATTCTAATGTTTCTTGATTGTCAAATAGATTTAAATTTTCATCTGTCATTAAGTCTATTATTTCTGAATTAATAGACACATATTCACCATTAACCTCAGCTATCCAGTTTTTTAATAGTTTCATTTTATCCACCTTTGTCTGTTGTTTTAAAAAGTTGAGCTATCTTACCACGCCAATAAATAAACACAAGTATTAATTAAAATATTTTCATTTTGTTTGACATATATAATGGTGTTACGACCAAGTAAAAATATTTTGATTGTTTGTTAATTTTTACTTGCATTTATTATTTTATGCGGTACAATAGCTCAACTTAAAAATTTAACCAATAAACAAAAGGTGATCGAAATGAAACATAAAGAAATTCACAACGGCATCAACGGCAGCGGAAACACAGTATGGATAGTTGTAACAGTCTGCGACACAACTGGACGCTGGTTATGGCAAGAAACTTTTACACGCGAAGCAGAAGCTAAAAGCTGGTTTAAATACGCTTAATATAAACCAAGGATCAAGGATGAGCCGTTAATTTTGGAGTTAATAAAATGTTTAATAACTATTTTGGCAACGAATCACAATTCGATAAGAACCTACGCTTAAAGCACGACAGAGGCGATAGAGCATTAAACGATATGCGAGTATTGTTTAATAAACAAGATCGCGCCAGGATAATTAAAAATGAGCCTAAATTGCAGGCATTTATTAATGGGGAGTTGATTAAATGATGAGTGATAAATTATTAGATTTTGGCGATTATGTTTTTATTGAAATGAAGCGACATGGTATTAAAAATGAATTTTACAAGCATAAAGTAATCAGTCAATTGTCCAGCAATACTTATGTTGATGTTCCAGTGCAAGATCCAGCTAAAGAAGTTATCCACGATAATGTTGTTCCTGTTGTGTCTTGTATATGCTGTGGAGTAGATGAAACAAAAGTATTGAAATTCATGGTTGATGATGTATGCCCATGCATTCGTGATTATGAAATGCCAGTGTTCGATTGTGGGGTATGGACTGCATGTACTCGTCATGGCATGTTCTGGAATTTATTTAAGCCAGATGACCCCAGATCCACTGATAAAAATGGCCTTCATGAAGCGATCAAGGCAGTTGAAGAAATAGCTAAAACAGGCCAGCCATTATTTGGCGGTTGGCGATAGTATGCAGTCATATCGAAACCACTTCAACGGTGCAAAACAGCATTTAGCAGCATGGAAAAATAGAGATGTGCCGGAGTGGTATTTAGCAAAATAAATACTTGCATTAAATAAAAACAAAGCGCACAATGCGTAAAACTTAACTAATAAATGAAAAGGTGATAAAAATGAACATAGATAAATACAAAAACACAATGGAATATCCACAAAGACCTAAAAGCATTTGCAACTGCGGTGAGCCATTTAGCAGTACTCGACCGCCTAACTATTGCAGTGAATGCGGAGAACCATTGGCAGATGAATATAACGCTAAGATTGAGCAATATAAGGAATTAAAGAAACAATACAACGAACAAACCGACAGATTAGAAGAATTATTCAAAGCTGACGCATTAGAAGAATGTGGATTAACTGGACATACTAAAGCCGACAAAGCGTATAGCATGGCATGGGAACGTGGTCATAGTGATGGATTAATGCACGTTTATTACGAGCTTGAAGAATTAGCGGAGTTATTGTTATGAAACACGAGGCTTATGTTTACAAACGCGAAGAAATGCGCCTAATCGCAATCATCCACTACGACACAAAAGAAGAGTGCGTAGAGATGCTAGAACGGCTTTACAATAAGCCAGAATACGGCATACAAGACGATTGCGAAGATTTAATAATGGACAAAAGAGCGCCTCATTTGTATGCGGGGATTGATTGAGGAATAAATAAAATGAAAGAATATAAAAAACAAGTAACATCATGTTTAAATTGTCCAAACTTTATACAATTTAAAAGCGAAGAAAATATTAATAGATGTAATGCTGTTACCCATAGAAAGAGGAATTATAGACAAATAAAGGTTGAAAATATATCAAAACAATTTCCAGAATGGTGTCCACTAGATGAGGTTAATGTGTGATGAACTACAAAAAACACAAAACAACCTACGAAGTATGGAACACAATAAAACAAGCGCATCCTGAACTACGTGTATTTAGTACGTATAGCGCACCAGAGAATGGAGAAATGAAAACATCATACGGATTTAGTGGTGATGAATATCCTATTATTGAAGCGCGTACAACATGGAATGTTGATTATGAAAACGAGTGCAATAGAATTAATGAGCAGCATGAATATTGGATTTGTGTTGCGGTTTATGAGGATGGAGAATAGTCAATGAACTACATACTAAAAGACAAAAAAGCAATACCAGAGCCAGACATGATTAAATGGGCGCAATGGGTTTCTAGTGCGGATAGGATAGTAAAAAAGGATATTGCGAATATTAAAATTGGAGGTAAAAGTATTGGTCAAGTGACAGTATCAACTGTATTTCTAGGCATAGATCATTCATTAGGCGATAATAAAGAACCATTATTATTTGAAACAATGGTATTTGGTGGGCCTTTAGATGGCGAAATGGATAGATGCTCTAGCTATGAAGCGGCAGAAAAGATGCATCAATTAATGTGTGAAAAAGTTAAATTAGCCGTTAAGGATTTGGAGTTATAAAATGAAAGAACCAAAACAAAAAAGAACCGGCTCAGGCCGTCCAGAAAAAGACACAGTAGCAGTACCTATTCGCCTAGAACGATGGCTGGATGAAAAGGTAAGGGCAGAGGGTAAGCCTAGTGTTGTTATTGATAAGGCGTTGAGGGTTTATTATGGGGTTAAGGATTAAAATGAAAAAATACATGTTATATTGTTTAGTGGTATTAATTGAGTCGTTAATAAGTGCATCAATCTTATATGTTTTTTCAATGCTCATGATCGCTGAAAGATTTAAGAATCTTTCTTTTCATGAATGCATTATGTTTGTTTGTATGGTGGAAACAGCTACACAAATAACTAAATGGGAAACTTTTAAGGATTGGAAATGAAAACATTTGATGAGTGGTTTGAAGAAAATAAACAAGACGGTGATGTAAAATGGAGAATGAAGAGATCATGGCAAGCCGCCCAAGAAGTTCAGAGGGAGAGTGATGCTTATGTTTATGAAAATAGTAGATTTTGTAGTGTAAATTCCATTAAGGAAGCAATACGCAACAATAAGGCCGTGTGATATGCTTGAATTAATTTGTAGTAATTTTTATTTATCTTTTTTTTATGGTGGTTAATTGGGTTTTTATTAGCTTTGTTTGGAATAAGGACTAAGCGCAATGGAACGACGTTATCTGATATTTTATTTGCTGTACCTTGTGGAATTATTGGTTTATTTGCTATTATTCCGTTTTTGATTGTTAATGATATTGATTTTTTTAATAGGAAATTGTTTTGATGAAACTACTAAAAAACAAACAAGAATTTGACGAGTGGAAGTTTACATATTGCATTGAGGATATAATTGATCCTAATCATTTCCCATGCTATGTTTATTCTAAATTACCAGAATGGACTAATAAAGGAGATTACATTATTGATTATTTATACATCAATGACATAGATAAAATGTATTGCTTAATACATGGATATAGCGGTCATAAACGAATAAGACACGCCACTCATTTGAGCGAAAAAGAACTAGAATTATTATTGTATTATGATGGTCACAATCCACATCCAAGGCCGACAACTCCGAATGAATGTGATATTATTAATAAGTTAATAGGTAATAATTTAATATGTCCATGTGGAAACACATATTTAAGGACAAAAAAAGGATATTCTTTTATTAATAGGCTTATGAATAGAAAAAAAAATAGAAACGAACAAAAAAAGCAACATAAGTCAAAACAAATAGAACTAATTGATCGTATTTTGTTTTTTGCTGATAGATTAAAAGATAAACTATAGTTTACGCAACGGTTAAAATTAAAATTCCATGAAAGAAAAAGAACTATTAAAACTAGCAGCAAAAGCTATTAATCTTGAATTATTTGAAGATGATTTTTATGATGGTGAACTATGTTATTACGATAGCGATACAGATTGTAATTTGTGGTGGAATCCAATAATTGATGATGGTGATGCGTTAAGGCTTGCAGTTGAGTTAGGATTAGCGGTCAGTATTTGTAAAGATATGCCAGACGGGGATTTTACAGTAATACTAGGAACAGAAATAAAAGAAATGCACAATAAAGATAAATATTCAGCTACTAAACTTGCAATAGTAAGGGCGGCAGCAGAGATAGGTAAAAGCATTAAATAATTGTTTATTATTTACATTAATTGCACAAAATACTTGACAATGTTATAGTTATATGTATTACATATAACTAGAGCATTATCATGTCAAGCAATAACATAGCAAAACCAAGTAAAAGATATATAGAATTAGAGGAAAAAAGGGACTTATCGCGCACATTATGCGAAGGCACAGAGGAAATGATCGAAGCGGGGCAGAAATACATGCCAAAGCATCCCGCCGAAGAACTAGACAACTATAAAGTACGTCTACAAAGCACAACGCTATACAGTGGCTACGCTCAAACCCTACAAAAAATGTGCGGTAAAGTATTCTCCAAGCCCGTCACAATAAACCCAGATATACCGCCACAGCTATTAGAAACACTCAACAATATCGACGGCCAAGGGCGGAATATTACATCATTTCTATTTGATGTATTATTCAAAGGCTTGCAAGATGGTATTAGTTTTATTTTTGTTGATTATACAAATATTGAGCAACCAGAAGAAGGTTCGCCACCACTCACAGCCCTTGATGTCAAAAACATGGGGGCTAGATCAACAGCAATTCTATACGATTCATCACAAATAATCGGATGGGAAAGCGAAAATATAGTCGGCGTACAGACGTTAACATGTGTTCGCATCAAAGAATGTGTAACTGAGCAAGGTGACGATGAATGGACAGAAAAAGAAATTGAGCAAATAAGGGTATTGCGCCCTGGAAGTTTTGAGCTATGGCGTAAGACTGAGCAGGTTGGAAATATTGCAACGGATTGGATTTTACACAAAGAAGGGACAACAGCACTAGATTACATTCCATTGCATCCATTCTATACCAATAGAACCGGCTATTTTGAAGGATTGCCGCCGCTTCAATCATTAGCAGAACTTAACAAACAGCATTGGAACAGTTCAAGCGAACAGGTACAAGCTTTAACCTTTGCCCGTTTTGCTATGATGGTGTTTAGTGGATTGCAACCTGACGACAATATCGGAAAAGTAGGCCCGAATCAAATCATTAGATTGCCCAATGCAGATAGCAAATGGGGATTGATTGAAACCGCAGGAAAAGGTATAGAAGCAGGTCGGCAGGATATTGAAGATATAGAAAAGCGCATGTTATCTGCTGGCATGACAGCTAGAGTAGAGACTAAATCAGGTGTAACCGCTACAGCAAGCGCAATAGACAGCAAAGATGCCGACTCAATACTCATGGCATGGGCTACTGCACTAGAAGATTGCGCTAACCAGATGTTATGGTTTATGGCTGATTATGAAGGATTGGCAAGTGGCGGCACAGTTGAAATAAATAAAAGCTTTGCAATGGATAAGCCAGAGGGAAGTGCGGCAGACTTAATCAATGCAGCAGAAAAAAATCTAATATCTAAAGAAACTTTCTTAATAGAATTTAAGCGTCATGGCATTATATCAGAAAGCATTGATATATTGAAAGAATTGAATAGGATTAAGGAGGAAGCTAACCTATTGCTATCTATGCAAAAAGAACAACAGCAAGTGCCTAATCCATATAATGTAGGTATTTCAAATAAACAGAATGATATGGTGTCATAATGGACTACGAAGAAGCTTTAAATTATACCGACGATTATGATATATTGGACGACGAAGAAATATATTTGTTAGATGATGAACATATCATTGAGCGGATAGAGTCTCAAAAGCGTAAAAAACCTAAAATAGAGGATTGGAATTAACATGGCACTAACATATCAATTTCCGGCTAATATGTTTAGAGTTGGTGATATTGTAAAAATTACTACATCATCTGGTGAGTATTTACACAGAGTAATAAATAACAATGGATATTATGCACTGTTTGACAATAATGTTAAAAGCACAAGCAATAAATTACATATTAACAAACAACGCGCACAATCTAAAATTAATGGTAAGAATAGTAGGTGGTCATAAATGAATGAATCATACGTTACAGCAGATCAATGTAAAGACTATTGTGATAATGGCAATGATGAAGCATGGAATGAGTTATCAGGTAGTGAAAGAGATGAGTTAAGTAAAAAAGCATCTAAATTTATTGATAATTATGTTAATATATTTATGGCGGTTAAGTCTGCTCCGCATAGCCAGCTTGAGTAATGCAATAGCATGAACGGCGGCTCTAAAATGTAGTCACTAGGCCCATATTAAAAACATGGGCTTTTTTATTGCCTAAAATTTATGTTTATTCTTGACAATATTGCTATTTATCTATCTATCGTTTAGAATCAGGCTATTTTAAATAATAGATAGATTATCATGGACTACAACAAACTAGCTGAATACGCAACCGATAGACAAAAAGAAATATTACAAGCTATACAATCAGAGGGAAGCGAAAGAAAGGCGGCGGTTAAGCTAGGGATTAGTAAGTCAACAATAGGAAGCGCAAAAAAGGAAGTAGTACGCAAAGCCGCCTTAATGGGTTATTCGCCCAAGCATAACTTAGTTCATCCAGTGCCGGACGGCTTCAAGCTTAAGGGCGCTAGCACCATGTACGACATGGCGACAGGTGAAGCTAAAATACAGTGGGTAAAAAGCACAATAGACGTTGAACGTCAAGAAGAAATATTCAGAGAAGCTATTCAAGGCATGGCTGATGCTTTGCCAAAATGCGAGCCAATAACACCACCACAGCACACAGATAGCAACCTAGCCGCTTGTTATCCAGTTGGAGATCACCACCTCGGAATGCTTTCATGGCATGAGGAAACAGGTTCTGATTACGATCTTGATATAGGCGAAAGATTGCTTAATGGAGCAATTAATCATCTTGTTGATTCTTCGCCAAGCTGCGAATCATCGTTAATAGTTCTACTTGGCGACTTCATGCACTATGATAGCTTTGATACAGTAACTCCAGCCCATAAGCATTTATTAGATGCAGATGGAAGATTCCCGAAAATGGTACGCGCAGCCATTAAAACCGTGCGGTATATGATTGCTAAATGTTTAAGCAAACATCAAAACGTGCATGTTATTGTTGAAATTGGCAATCATGATCCATCATCATCCATAGTATTAACCGAATGTCTGCATAATATCTATGAAAATGAGCTAAGGATAACGATAGATAGAAACCCAGGACATTACCATTATTGGCGGTTTGGCAAGTGCTTAGTTGGCACTCATCACGGCGATAAATCAAAACATGACAAACTACCGATGATTATGGCTGTTGATCGCGCGTCTGATTGGGGTGATACTGAGTTCAGATACTGGTGGACTGGGCATATCCATCATGACAGCGTGAAAGATTATAATGGCGTACGTTGTGAGTCTTTCCGTGTTTTAGCTCCTGCTGATGCTTATGCGGCTAATTTAGGCTATAGAACAGGAAGAGATATGAAGTCTATTATTTTGCACAAGGACTATGGCGAAGTAGCAAGAAATATTGTTAATCCAAAGATGCTAGGCATTAATTAAAACGTGCATTTATTTTTTATTGTGGTATAATTTAGCTTTAAAATGAATTTATAGGATAGATAGAAAATGATTACATTAATAGCCATGATAGTAATAATAAATCATGGCGTTGAAGATAATAGAGATCTTACATCGTATTTAGCTGGAACTGTATTTATAGATATTGTTGGAATAATTGCAACTGCCATTGTTGTTTATCATGTTTTGTAGGATAAAATAAAATGAATAATATAAATGAATAATATAAATGAAATGCTGCAACAAATAGCAGATAAATACCGAGAAGAATTTGTTTGTGGTAGATATGAAGCTTTTGAAATGGCTATGAATGAAGCATACAAACTAGGCCGAGAATTTCAACGCAATAGCGATAAAAGCATTTGTTTATTTCATGGCAATAAAGAGCTTGCTAATGTAATTAAATACAATACAAGTGAAGATGGCTATAACGCTGATGGGATGAGCTAAAATGAATGAGAAACAAAAATTACAACAAAAATTACAAGAATGGTGGGACTCTGGTGATGAACAATTTGATGTATTAACTGAAATATTTGAATCATATTATCAAGCAGGCTTAGACGCACAAAGGGAAAGCGATGCTATAATTGCTTTATCTGCATTTAAAGATGATGTTTATGACTCAATTAAAAACAATACCGGAGACTTATAAAATGAAAGCATATAAGATTGAATTATTAGTGATTGATTTTGATGAAATTGGAGAAGAAGAAATTAAAAGCGTAATTGAAAACGCTAACTATCCGAATAGATGCATATCGCCAGATGTAAAAAGCATTGAATGTGCTGATATTGGTGAATGGGATGACTATCATCCATTAAACTCATCATTAACGAGTAATGAAGAATATAATAGGTTGTTTGGAGATAATAAATGAAACATCCACACGCAGTCCTTATTAAACAATGGCTTGAAGATACTACGCAGGAGATTGAATACAATCAAAACAATAAAACTTACAAAGGATGTCCGCAACTGCTTATTAATGATAAATTAGGAGAATATAATTTATATATTGTTAAAAAACCCGACGAATACGAACATTTACGGCGGGCTATTAGGGATGGGAAGAAGATAGAGTATTTAAAGAATGACGGAAAATGGGAGATTTGCAATTCAAATGCTGAATTTTATGAAGATAAAGATAGATACAGGATTCACGACCCATACAGAGAATTGAAAGAAGCGCAAGCGAGTGGTAAGCGGGTTGTATTTCAAATGTCAAATGGTGAATATATTGATATTAATGATGAAGAAATAGGAACAAGTTTTTCTCCAGAACGATACAAAATAGTTGAGCATGATATTATTGAACATGCCGAGATTATGCCAAGTCCTAATTTTAAATTAGGAAATGTAAAGATTAAACTAACAAAATCCGGCATTACCGGAAAAATTACGGCTGAGATTATTAATGAATAAGATAGAAAAAAGAAGCGATCTTTATCGTGAATATGCACGAGTTATTGATATGTGTGAAGGTACAAATGTTAATCCTTTAAAGTGTATTAAACTAGGCGAAAGTATTTGTAATTTACAAGAGATATATTTTACTGATAAGCCAAGTGTTTATTCGTTCGCCATAGCCATCATAGAAGATAAGCCTGTTTTTGTTGGGGATGAGTTGTATGATAAAGACACAGGGATAAAGGTTGTTATTGAAAACAACACAATACATAATGATAAATTGTTGGTTTCAGGCGTTGCTACATTTTATATTAATATAAATTTATTATCATGGAACCCACCAAAACCAAAAACATTTAATTTAAATGGGGTTGAGTTGCCTTTGCCAGATGCAAAAATAGTACGCAGTTGCTCAGGAATTAATATTGTTGATTCTCATAACAATAATATAGGACAATGTTACTCAATTACTTTTTGTGGAATAGAGTATAATTGGTCAAAACAGGAATATAGAGATAGTGTATCAAAAGCTATAACTAAATTATTGCAAGGAAAATAGCATTAAAAAAGCCATTAAATTAAAAACTTAATGGCTTTTTTGTTTTAATCCTCTTTAATCATCGCCTGAGCGTAAATAAGTTTTAATCCTATAAATCCACCGTCATTATGACAAATAGAGATTCCTCCCTGACATTTCCAGTCTAAATTAAGGAGATTAGTTATAGTTTCGCTTAGTTTTTCTGGTTTTGATTCTGTTATTACTTGATATTGCATTAATTTCAATCCTTACACAAATAAATAGCCTGTTCAGGTGTAAAGCCTTGATTGATGTATGAGTTATATTTAATCTTGGTTGACTTAGAAACTAAATCCATCAATTCAGTAAAATACTGCAAATCATCCAAGGCGTTTTGTAACATGGCAATTTGCGCTAATCGTTGGGCTTTGTTTTCTTCTATCATTTAGTTTTCACCGTCCCATGCGCCACATACACACTCACTAGAACAGTAAGCATTGCATATACATACTCGCTCTAATTCGCCATTGCTTTTATTAAGCGAATATCAAACACTACCAAATTCACCTTGTAGCACAAGTATTGGGTATCTTTCATCTTCTGCTGTTAGATAATAGGTTATTCCGTATTTTTCGTTCATTTCAATGATTCCATATAATCTTGCAGCTCTTTTTTAGTTCCTCGCTCAACAGTAGCAAAGTGATAACCGCAAACCATATCTAAATAGTTTTTAGTTTCAACTTCTTGTTGCAATGCGTACTCATCATCTCCACAACAGCATGTTTCAGGATGGCATTGCCTATCGTAGCATGATGATACTATGTGTGCTTTTTTGCTTATTTTGTATTTTGGATTTATCCACATGTTAATTTATACCTATCTCTTTTAAATGCTTATCTATAACATGCCCGATTTCAGCCACCAATGACGTCATAAATACCCCGCCTTTTTTAAAATATCCGCCTTTAGGATCAAACACAGACTGCAATTCTTTACCAATAAAAGCTGCATTTCCACCCTTTCGCCATACAGCAGATATAAGCCGAGTCATAGCCAAAACATACTGGTATTGTTCCATGTTTTTAGAGTTAAGGAATATTTCGTACGGATGGCGTACATCATCTAAAACCATATCATTAATGGTTACATATAGCGCGTGTTCTGATTGTGGTGTCTTAATCTTATAAGTTGATCCATGCAATACGTCAGGACGCTTTAATCCCTCGTGTATGGCTTGTTTAGGCGCTGGTTGTGGTTCTGGCATTGCTTGTTCTTTTTTGATGCTGTAGCCGGTTATTTTAGAGTTAATCTTAGTTGTCATTATTATCCTTGTCGATGTAAGCCGGTAAATTATAGGCCAATGCCGCGCAAATCAGCCGCATCCATTTAGGTGCTTTACCGCTATTCTCCCAATTCTTAATAGAGCTTCTTGATATTCCAGACATATCAGCTAGTTTTTGCTGCGACCATCCGAAGCGTTTACGGAAGTTTAGGATATAATTATTATTATCTGTCATTCATTGCCATATTATAATAAACTTCACAATCGTGTATTTGTCCTGTTGACACATCTATATACTTTCTCCATGTATCAGCAATATCAGTAATATTGCGTAAATTTGACTTATCTAAATAACATGGCAAGCATGACATTGGATTTAATGTTACATCTATTTCATATTGGTATTCTATCATTCCCAAGCTCCAACACTTAAAAACTTTCCTGATTCATAAATTATTATGATGAATAAAAGTTTAAAAAATTTCCTTCATCATCAAATAAAAAAGTTGTATATATTTCGTTGCTAACAAATGTTATTGATTTATTAAATGAATCAACATATTCAATGACCAATGAATCTAAAAACTGTTTTGTTCTTTCAAAGTCTGTCATGTTATTTAAACCTATTTAATAAATTTTCTTTACATTTATTAATTAATGTATTTTTTATTTCATCAAGTTTATTATATTCATGTTCTTTTTGCTTAATATATAATTCATATTTTTCTTTTTCATCGTAAAATGATTTTTTTATTTTGTCGCTATCAACAAGCCATTCTCCGTTTGAAAATATTAATACTGATTTATAAGTATTAATTATTTTTGTTTTTGAGCTTATATCGTCAAGAAGATAATATTTTCTACTATAGTTATAGTCAGTATAAAACTCTTCTGCAAATCTTCCGTAGAAATGTGTTCTAAAAATACGACCTATTTTCACGTATGGAGGTGATTGTGGTACTTGTTTTGTTGATATTGAAGATTGCTTTTTTGGAGAATTTTTTAAAATATTATTTGTCACAAATTAACCATAACTCTAACTTTATCTACCATATAATTAGGTATTCTTTTACCAACTAATGAACAATCAATCATATCAATATTTACAGAATAAATAGGCAAGTCAGTTTTATTAATAAACGAATTTACCAATGATCTTATATTGTTTTCAAGTAGTAACTTTTCTTCTTTCAGTTCTTCTATATTCATATTATCCTCATTAAATTGAAGTTGGCGGAAGGAATCGAACCTTCACTAATTGGCTTTATACCATATCCACACAGCATTACCTGTTTCGGGTCGCCTTTACCAATATCGACGCACACCAACATAGATAACCACTAACAAGACGCGTTCCCACCAGCTTCCAGCAGGCATGTTAATGGTTATTTATGTTGCTACTAGATAAACCGCTAATGGCGACGGTTATTGTGTATTCTTATTCAATCGCATCTGAAATTTCAAGAACAGCCCCTTTTGATCTTGAAAAGCACTTTAGGCAATAGTTGCCAGTTCCTGACTCAATCCATGTTTGCATACATTCGTTATTATCGGCATGTAACATTGAATTGCAAATTTTACAATAAATAAATTCATTTGCTAATTTATGATTACTTGGTAATCCATCTGTTATATGGCTATGTATTAATGGCTCTTTCATTTTGTCAACCTTTGCTGTTGTTAAAATTAGGTGCTGTCCTTAGATATTCCCATATCGTCACAGCTTCGCCAATATTTACTGTTATTGCTCAGTTTAATAAATTATTTCTTCGTCAACAATCGTTAAAATTTTAATTGACTCAATGGAATGGAATCCATATTCAGGATATTGAGTTGATTCATTAAACCATTCTATTTCTTCATTAGTTAATAATCCGTTATAAATCAAGCTTGGATTATCATTTTTACCAGCCATTTGTCCTTTAGGCCATCTTCCATGTTTTATTTTCAACGCACTGGCTATTTTTCTATATTTTTCTAATTCGCCATCAAGCAACGAATATCTTTCTGTTACATAATCGCCGTCATTTGTATCTACTGTTATTTCTACGTATTTTTTACTCATTTTTAATTATCCTATTTTAGCAGTTTTACAACATGCTTAGGTTATTTTGTTTAATACTACCTAATCAAACCCACAAGAACCGCCGTAACTTGATGAACTGGTATCGCAAGACGATGATTCGCTTAAATATCCAGTATCGCCATATACGAATGAATTATTTAATTGATTATTTTGTTCCCTGCGTTTGCGTTCTTCTTCTTTTTTCTTTTGTTCTGATGTTTTGTTTGTCATGCTTATTTACCTGTCTTACTAGCCTTAAAAGAAATAACCTGCTTTTCAGCAATTTCAATTGTTTCACCTGTTTGTGGATTACGACCGTTGCGAGCTGCGCGAGTTTTTAGCTTGAATGTGCCGAAGTTGTTAATGCGAACGTCTTTTCCGATTGAAGCATCGCGCTTAATTTGAGCGAAAGCAAGTTTTAATAAAGCTTCAATGTCTCTTTTGTTTAATTTGCTGAATATTTATTCTTGTGAAAGCTCTTCAACATAATCACTAATTACTTTTAATTCTTTACTCATTATTTTTAATTCCAATTTATTTAATTAATAAAATTCACAAAATCAATTTAGCACATATATAACCAAAAAGCAAGCTTTTTTGGTTATATATAATCAATACAATCCGTCCAATAAATAACATATTGTTTTATATGTTATATTGTGCTCAGAAAATAGCGCGAGATGTGTCTATTAAATAAATTAATAACCGTGAGGGTTAAAACATGGCTTTAGCATTAGAACTTGAAAACCTAGATGCAGTACCTGAACACCTAAAAACAGAATATACCGAACGAGATGGGAAGTATTTCTTAAATGTTGATGGTGAGCTTCCAGACCCAGGATGGAAAGATAGAGTAACTCAACTCAATAAGGAAAATGAGAAACGCAGAAAACAACTGCAAGAAATGGAAGACAGGTTAAAGGAAGTTGATCTAGAAGAATACAAAGCTCTAAAGGAAAAAGCCGCAAAAGCAGAAGAAGAGCGCATGATTCTTGAAGGAAAGCAAGAGGAACTGGCAAATAAAAAGCTAGAGCTTCGCGATGCTGAATGGAAAAAGCAACTGGCTTTAAAAGATGCTGAATTAGAAGCAATCAATAGCAAAGTTGCAAACTTAAAGGAAAAAGCCCTGCAAGAGCAAATTCGCTCAGGCATTAATGGTGTTTTTCATGCTATGGCTAACGATGACGCAGTTCTAGTGGCTATGAGCATGTTTAAGCTGGACGACAATGGCAATGCCGTCATGTATGACGAAGATGGCGCTGTTGTGATCGGCAAAGACGGAAAAACACCGTTTAGCCCTAGAGAGTGGGCTAATTCTGATGCTTTAAAAGATACAAAACCGCACTGGTTTGCTGCTTCTTTAGGCGGTACAGGTGCAACACAAACACAAGGCTCAGGCGGCGGTAAAACAATGTCTAGGGCGCACTTTATGACCTTATCGACCGCTCAACAAGCAAAAATTATGCGAGACAGGGCGATTAGGGTTGTTGATAAGTAATTTTTTTAATATAGGAAATATAAATAATGGCTATTTTAACCCTCACCGATCTTTTACCTGATATTTATAATGCAATGGATACCGTTGCGCGTGAGCGTGTCGGCTTTATCCCTGCTGTAGCTAGAGATAGCACCGCAGAGCGCGCAGCTATTGGCGAGGTAGTAAGATCGCCGGTTGTTGGCGCGATGGCTGCGGAAGACTTAACAGTGACCAACGTAGCAGCGACTGCGCCAAGTCAAAACATTAACAATGTGAGCATGGAGATTACCAAATCTCGATCTGTTCCATTCGGTATTACTGGCGAAGAAACTAAAGGCTTGCAAAATGCTGGTACATTAGGCTCAATCAATCAGCAACGTATTGAGCAAGCATTGCGTACATTGTCTAATGAGATTGAGACTGATTTAGCCGCACAGCATATTTACGCATCACGCGCTTACGGTACCGCAACTGGAACACCATTTAATACCGCATCTGATTTGTCTGATTTTTCAAACTCTTTGAAAATTCTGGAAGAAAACGGCGCACCTTCTACTGATCTGCACATGGTATTAGGCTCTGCATCTGTCAATCGTTTGCGTGGCAAACAATCTACCTTGTTCCAGTTAAACACTGGCGGAAATGCAGCAGAAGAATTGTTGCGTAGAGGAAGTATTACTGCTGCGCCTGTTATGGGCTTTGATCTGCATCAATCAGCTCAGGTTAAAACTGCTGTTACAGTGGGTACTGGTGCAAGCGCGACAACTGATACAACTGGCTATGCAATCGGTTCAACTGTTATTACCTTAGCATCTGCTGGTACTGGTACTATTATCGCTGGCGATATTATCACTTTTGCTAACGACACTAACCAGTATATTGTTGCTTCCGGTGATGCTGATGTATCAGGCGGTGGCACCATTACTTTAGCGGCTCCAGGTTTGCGTCAAGCATTACCTGCTTCTGCCGTAGCAATTACTGTTGTTGCCGCCACTACTCGTAATATGTTCTTCCATCGTTCAGCTATTCAATTGGCTACTCGCGCTCCAGCAATGCCGGAAGGTGGCGACAATGCTGACGATATGATGCTGATTACTGATCCAGTATCAGGTATTACTTATGAATTTATTGTTTATAAGCAAAAACGTCAAGTGCGTTATGAGATCAACTTGGCTTGGGGCTACAAGGTAATTAAGCCGGAGTTCCTTGGTCTTTTGATCGGCGCTTAATCTATTTGTCATTTATGTTTTTAATAGACTGCCCTTCATTGGGCAGTCACTTAATTTATTAAATAGGAATAATAATGGCAGTTTTAAGAATTAAACCAAGTCATCCGTCACAAGGTGATTTTGTAATTATTGAAGAAGAAAACTTTAATCATGAAATACATGAATTATATGTAGAAGGTAAAGTAGAAGAAAAGCAAAGAAGAGAACCAAAAGAACCAAAAGCTCCTAAAGAGCCAGAAGTTAAAGAACCCGTAATTAACACTTTAGGAGATAAATAATGGCTTCATTAGTAGCAAAAGAAACTTATACTGATGTTATTCAGGTAGGCAATAAATTTGTCGTAACAACTGCCGCAGCTAGTACCGCATTAGTTGAAGTATGGGATGGATATAGCACATTACTTTCATCTTCTTCTATGGCAGCTAGTACAACTAGCGTATTTGGTCAATATCAACAAGAAGTAAGAATTAAAATTACTTGCTTAACAGGTTCATTGACTTATGCAGAGTCAACTTATACAGCGCAAATTGATCAAGTAAAAACATCAACTGTAGCAGTAGCTTCGGCAGTTTCTGAAACAACAGCAACACCGTTGAATGTAACAAGCTTGAGTTTAGAAGCTGGCGACTGGGAATTGTCAGGTGTAGTCGATAGAGTATTAACTGGTACAACTGCAACTATATACGGCGCTGGAATTTCATTAACTTCTGCCACCATGCCATCTCAAGCTGGTGGTTCCGGACTGGGTACTGATGCTGGCATTAGCCAAACCGCTACATTTGGAACCACTTTAACTGGTGGATATAGCACTGCAATTCCTCCTGTATCGTTGAGCATTACGGCAACAACTACCGTTTATCTGGTAGCGGCCGATACGTTCTCCGCTGGTACAGTTGGCGTTTACGGCACTTTACGCGCTAAACGCATTAGATAGGTATTTATTAAATGTCTATGCAAAATAAAACAACTACAGCCTATGCTGCTAGTTTGATTATTGCGGATAGAGAATCAACTTTGTATGGATTGAGCGGATACAATTCAAAAGCATCTGCTCAGTTTATACAAATACATGATTCTGCTACTTTGCCTGATGATGGCGCAGCACCTGTAGTAATTATATCTGTAGGTGCGTCATCTAATTTTAGCATTGATTTTGGTATTCATGGCCGTCCATTTAATAATGGTATTGTGATATGCAATTCATCAACAGGTCCAACAAAAACAATCGGAAGTGCAGATATTTGGATTGATGCTCAATTAGTTAATACCTAAATGGCAATCATATCTATTAATGAAAAGAACAACCATGACACAGAGGGTAATCCTTGTTCTGTTCCATCAGTAATAGGATTGCCAGTACAGTTCTTTTTAACAGCATCAGGTGACGGAAAAGGAACTTATAATCTTAATGGCGATTATTCATCATCTCCAATTGATTTTTATTATCAAGCTACAACAAATTATTATCTGCAAACATTATTAATATCAATATCAGATAATGCTAATTTCAATCAAACTGATTATGGCGCAATAACAGGAGGGTTAACTAATGGAATTAAATTTTTTGTTAAACCTAATGGATTATCTGAAATTCCTTTATTAAGTGGAATTGGATTTAAGCAAAATTATGAATGGCTATCTGTTACGCCAGATTCAAAACTAACTTCTTTTGCCGGGCTATCTCAAACGCTAACAGTCGATTTTAATGTCACAGCTGAATATGGAATGCCTATTAAGCTTAGCGATGGAGATAGGTTTATAGCAAGATTAAATGATAACTTTTCGTCTCTAGTATCTCAAACTATAGGTATTAGAGGTCGTAAAGTTTAATGTCATTAAGTTTAATAGAATCTAACAAAATTCATAGAGGTAATACTATGCCGTTAATCAAAGGATATAGTAAAAAAAGCATTAGCAAAAACATATCAATGGAAATGAAAAAGCATCCCAAGATGGAACAAAAGCAAGCCGTGGCAATAGCACTTAGTATTGCTAAAAAAGCCAAAGATAAAGCGAAGAAGAAATAATATGGCAAGAATTCATGTTAGTGATAATAAATTACATGCCGTTAGAGACATAGGCGAGCTTGTTTATAAAGCTGGCTCGTCAGAAACAAATGGACTTCTGTTATGTAATGGGCAAGACATAAGCCGATCTATATATTCTGCTCTTTTTACGGAGATAAGCACTACATACGGCGTTGGGAATGGCACAACAACATTTAATCTGCCAGATATGCGTGGTCGTGTTCCTGGCGGCGCAGGACAAGGTGCTTTTGCAATAAGCTTTGCTAATACCGCAGTTATAGTTGCAGCCAATGATATTACTGTGCCCTCTAATGATAGTATTTATACAGGAACGGCAGTAGTTCTCAGCACAACAGGTACCGCCCCGGCTGGTCTTACGGCAGGTACTACGTACTATGCAATCAGAGAATCCGCGACATTAATTATGTTGGCTACAACTCGTGCAAATGCGATTGCTGGTACAGCGATTGATATAACAGGACAAGGTACAGGTACCCATACTTTAACTGTTACTTATACAAATCGGGCTATAGGTGCTGTAGTAGGTGAAGAAAACCATGCGTTAACTGTATCAGAAATGGCGGCACATAGCCATGCAATACAAGGTTATGTACGCAATGACTATGACATTAACGACGCATTCTCTAATTATCAAGGTTTAGATACAGGGTCTAGTTCATACGTAACAACCGCAACAGGTGGAAGCACATCCCATAATATTATGCAACCAACTACATTTGCTGGATATTGGTTTATTTATACAGGGGTTCTGTAATGTCATTAATTACCGAAGATGGAACCGGCCTTAGTACAGCAGAATCATACATAAGTGTAGCAGATGCCGACACTTATTTTTCTAATCGTGGCAATACAACTTGGGCGGCATTAACTACCGCCCAAAAAGAACAAGCGTTACGAAAAGCAACAGATTTCATGTTGCAACGATACTCTGCATATTGGGATGGATATAGATATACAAGCACACAAGCTTTAGATTGGCCCAGAGAAAATGTTTATATTAGACCTATAAGAGTCGCTAATCAGTCTTATGTTGATACTGATATTGTACCTGTAGAAGTGCAACGGGCTTGTGCTGAATTAGCATTAAGATCAACAACCTATACAGATGGTCTATTTCCAGATGTATCAGACTTGGTAACAGAAGAAACAATCGGGCCAATTACCACTAAATATGATAGTCGTAGTCCAGATACGCCACTTTATAAATCTATTGATGCTATGTTGTCTATTTATTTAAAAGATGGCGGAATGAATTCTTTAGTTAGCACTGTGCAAAGGGCGTAATGAGTAAGAAAGATAAAAAAGACAAAAAGCAATTAGAATATTGCGATAGATCATTAATCCTATCGCCAATTTATTATGCTTTATGCACAAGTGAAAAAGTATTTAATAAAGAGTTAAAAAGATTAGGAATAGCTAAAAAAGATAGACCTAGTTTCATTCTTAATGAGTGGTCACATGCAAGTGTCCATCATTTTGAGAATGACGGTAAATATATTTCATTAGTCTGTGTTGATAAACAAAAGAATGAAGAAAACGGAGTTACCCCTAATGAAATATGCGGATTATTAATACATGAAGCCGTTCATATATGGCAAGAGATTAAAGAAAATATAGGTGAGTGTGAACCTAGCAGAGAATTTGAAGCTTATTCTATTCAATGTATAGCCCAAAGATTGATTGAGGCTTATTAATGGCTACCTTTAACTATGCCAGAGTAAAAGCAACTGTTGAGCGTATGCTTGCCAAATATGGGCAAGATTTAACGCTTACGCATCATAGTATTGGTGCATACGATCCAGCTACCGGAACAGCAACCGACACAACCAGCACAGAAACAGCAAAAGGCGCTATATTTGAATGGGGGCAACTAGGCTCAACGCCTAGTTATGGTAAGTCAATGATACCGGCTACTTCCATTGTCGCTGGTGATAAGCAACTGTTTTTATCGCCTACAGGAATTACAGTTCCAGAAGTTAATGACTACGTTACAGATGCTAATGGCGCTATATATCTAATTAAAATGGTCAAGACATTAGCTCCTGCGGGTACTGTTGTTTTGATTGAGTGTAATATTTCTATAGGATAGATAAATGAATAGTCAAAAACAAACAAAAAACATGCTTGATTTTCAATTTGAAATATTAAAAATGCTAGGTCTTGAGGGGCGGCATATTGTTGAGTTAACTTTGAAGTTAAATTCAAGTGAACTCCCAACAATGGTTATTATTGAAGAATTTCAAGATTATGATGTAGACATGGATAAAGTTAATACAATTAGAAAGAAATTTGAATTGAAAGAAATTTAGTAATGTCTCAATATAACTTCTCAGTAGACATTGCCAATTTTGTTAAACAAACACTAGACGATGCTGATAAGGTTGTTTCTCGTGTTGTGGCAAATACTGCGTTTGAATTAACAGAAATAAGCCCTATTGGCGACCCTGACTCATGGTCAAGACCTGCTCCACCAGGATATACTCCAGGTCATTTTTTGCTGAATTGGCAGTTAGGTGTTGATAGTGCGCCGACTAATGAAATACAAGGCGAAGATAAAGATAGGGCAAATGCTATTGTGAGAATAGGCGCAAAGATCCCTAAAAAAGCAGCAGGACATACCTATTACATAGTAAATAATGCCCATTATGCTCAAGCCCTTGAAAACGGTCACTCTGGGCAAGTTCCAGAGGGATGGGTAGAAAAAACATCGTTAAAATTTGACAGTATTGTGACTAAATCATTATGAGCGAACTCTATATAAGACGGGCTATTGAAACAGCTATTAATGGTTTGGATGGAATGAACGCTATTGCGTCATCATCTATAGCCACTAGCACCGTTATTACGACAACTTCGCCGCATGGTTTAACGTCTGGCATGAAAGTAAATATTATAGGTCATACAGGATCAACACCAGCGATAGATGGTAGTTATGTTGTGACGGTAACAGGCACAAGTACGTTTACCATTCCTAAAACTGTAACTGTTTCCGGCACTGGCGGCGGGTTCACATTAACCGCATGGCAAAACATACCATTTACTCAGCCTTCGGCAAATACCCCTTGGCAGCAAGTATGGTTCCCAACGTTTGACGCTGAAAACCCAACGATGGGCGATGATTTCTATAGAATACATAGTTATTTTCAAATAGATTTGATGTATCCATTGCAAAAAGGTACAGCGGCTATTGATACTCGCGTAGAACTAATTAAAAATACCTTTAAGCGTGGAGCGTCATTTACCAATACCGACATAACGGCAAGAGTTGAAGCTACGCCTAGCGTTGTTGATTATGGTCCCGATGGTAATTTTTATAAGAAATGTATAAAAGTTAGATATTGGGCTGATATATTTCCTTAATACTTGACATACTTGCAAAATTAATATAATAGATATATAATGCTTGACAATATGAACAAAGCAACCATTGCCCTACATGAATCATTAATACGTGCCGCAAAAGGCATTATTAGCGCGTGGGAAAAATGGTTGCTAGAAGTAAAAAAAGACTAAATTTAATTAATAAACATCACATCAAGCTCGCTCTAATCCTCGTCACCATGCCTCGATTAGTAATTGCCGCCTTGAATAAAACCTATAGGGGTTATTTATCGTGGCTATTGCTTCCGGGATTTCAAAACTTTTAGTAGCAAAAAAACAATCAGCACTCGGCACTAAAGCAACTGCCGATTCTGCTCAATATTACAGACGTACATCGTCTAACATCGAATTAACCAAAGACACTTATGAATCGGCTGAAATTAGGCCAGATCGTCAAGTTGCTGACTTTCGTCACGGCTTGCGTAAGGTTGGCGGAACTATTTCAGGCGAACTAAGCACCGGCACATATCAATCTTTCATGGAATCAACTTTAGGTGCTGCTGCATCTACTGCGGTTTCATCTGGCGCATTGACTGACGTTACAGCGGCAACAACTACCGGGACAGCCGGAACATTCACGACTGTAGGTGCTAACTGGCTGACACTGGGCTTTAAAGTAGGCATGGTGGTCCGTTGGACTGGATGGACAGTTGCAACTGGCAACAACACTAAAAATATGTTGATTACTGCATTGACTTCCACAGTTATGACAGTAACCACGTTAGATGGTACTGCCATCGTATCTAAAGCGTCTGGCGATAGTGTGACAGCCGCATCATCTAAATTTATATCTATCCCTTTAACGGCCCATACCAAAGACTACTGGACGATTGAACACGCTTACTCTGACATTACCCAGTCAGAACAGTTTACCGACTGCGTGTTTACCAAAATGGATGTAAAACTTCCTCCTACCGGCATGTCTACCGTTGACTTTAGCGTTATCGGTCTGGATATGGACACCAGTACATCAGCCTATTTCACTACTCCAACCGCCGTAACCAGCACCGGAATTTTAGCTGCTGTTAATGGTGCGCTTTATGTTGGCGGTACTAAGGTTGCAACTGTTACAGGCTTAGATTTTAGCGTTGATAACGGATCAACCGCTGTTGGCGCTGTCGTAGGTTCTAACGTATCTCCTGACGTAACTGCTGGTATTTATAAAGTATCAGGTAACGCAACTGTACTTTTCCAAGATGCAACACTTAGAGATTTATTTGACAATGAAACTGAATCTTCTTTAGTTGGTGTATTTACAGACTCAAATAGTGCTGCGGCTGGATATCAATCATTTGTTATTCCTAGATTGAAATTCGGAGGTGCAGCAAAGGATGATGGGGTTAAGTCATTAACAATGACAATGCCATTTACCGCGCTATTAAATAGCAGTGGAGGTGCTGGAACATCATCACAGCAGACAACATTTACTGTTTATGATTCCGCTTTTGCTTAATTTAAAATAATAAACAAAATCCCTATTATACTGATATATAATAGGGATTTCTAATCAATATAACTTGTCGGAGTTACAATGACTAAAAACAGTATAACAGATATAAAGAAATGTGCAAAGTGTGATAAGAAAATTCATGCAAGAGGATTATGCAAATCTCATTACACAGCAGAGTTAAAGAAAGGAAATTTTTATGGAAACGTTATTTATACTGGGCATATGAATATAAAAGATAGGCTAGAAAGCTTATCAGAAAGAATTACTGAAAGTGGCTGTCAAATATGGATGAGTCCACTAACAAATACTGGTTACGGAAGAATAAGTATAAACAACAAAGTAATGCTTGCTCATAGATCATCTTATGAGGCAAATATTGGAAAAATACCATACGGTATTGATGTTTGTCATAAGTGCGATAACCCGTCATGCATAAATCCTAATCATTTGTTTTTAGGAACGCATAAAGAAAACATGGAGGATATGGTTATGAAAGATAGACACGCATACGGGGAAAGAAAAGGAAATCAAGCAAAAGTTACAGATGAAATTGTTATGGCAATAAGAAGTGACAATCGAAAACAGGAAGAAATTGCTAGTGATTATGGAATAACACAATCAAACGTATCAAGAATAAAAAATAATAACAGATGGAATCATATTTGATTTTTAACTAAATACGTTTGGCAGTTATATTTTAGCTGCCAAACATTTTGCCTTACCAACAACAAGAGAAAATAATAACTTTATGTCAAACGAAACATCAAAACCCGTCTTATCTCTCGCAGATTTTAATGCCTCAGCTAAGTGTAGTAATGCTTTTGAATTTCCATATTTAGACGAAAACGGCGAAGAAACACCTTGGAGAATCCAAGTTGTAGGCGACCAATCGCCACAAGTTAAAAAAGCTATCTTTGCCAAAATTAACAGAAAACGTCAACAAGAAGAATTTCTGAAAAAGAAAGGCAAAGAAATTCCTTTAGAAGATATTGAAGAAATTATCGAAGATAACTTCGAAAACTTGGCGGCTTGCATCGTAGGCTGGTCTGGCATTGCCGAAGAATATTCTCATGCTTTAGCCGTACAAGCGTTGATTAATAACAAATCATTGGCAGATCAAGTAAAAGCTGCGAGTGAGAATATTTTAAATTTCAAGAATGGCAAATAGAACAACTCGTTTTATTTGCCAAAAACAATTTTGAATTAAACTCAGATCAAGGTGACGGCTCATCACGAGCCGCTCACTTTGAGATGTTTGAGAAACAAAACGGATTTAAACATCCAGATCAGGAAGAATTTGAAAAAATCAAGCTACCAGAGGGAATGGAGCTTGTTTGGGGTTATTTCATACAACTGCATAACGCTAGAACTTCAAGCGGGTTTGGCTCAAATCCGATCAGTTATAGTGAAATACAAGCATGGAATAACCTCACGGATTCTGGCGTAACGACAATGGACGTAAAGATTATTAAACGGTTAGATATTGTATATCTTAACCATCAGGCTGAGAAACAGAAACGGGATAAGAAATAGATGTCTACTACACTAGCTCAACTTGGCATAGAAATCAAAACCAGTGGTGTAGTAGAGTCTAAAATCCACCTAGATAACCTTACTGTATCTGCTCAAAAAGCACAAACGGCCACAAGAGAGTTAAACAGAACAAGCGAAGATTCTGTAAAAGCTAATAAAAATGCCGCTCTGTCAATGGAGCTGTACATTTCTAAGCTCACTGAATCTTCATCTGTCTACAATGCTAGAAAAATGCAGGTTCAAGGCTATGCAAATGAAGAAATAGCTTTAATAAACAAATTAATACAAAAGAATAAAGATCATACCGAAGCGTTAAAAGCTAATGCTCAAATTGACAAACAAATTCTCGATCAAAAAACAGCAAATTACAAAAAATATGTAAATGATGTAGCAGAAGGAAATGCTCATTTATTGAGAATGGAAAAACAAAGATTAGATCAGGAAGAGTTCGCTACAAAAGCTTCATACAATTCAAGGAAGTTAATGTATGAAAATTTATTCAAAGATCAACAATCGTTTGCTCAAAAAATGTCATCTGGCGTTGCACCAACTTCATTTGGTTCGCAAATAAAGGGCAATATTTCTAGTGGCATGTCTCAATCAGGTAGATTAGCTTTAATTGCTGGAATAGAAAAAGAAGCTGAATTAGCTGAACCAAAAGTCAATAAATTAACGTCATCATTAAGCACGTTAGCTTTGCGTTATGCCAGTATTGGTGCTGCCATTGGTATTGGAAAACTAATGCTTGATACGGTTGAGCAAGTGCAAAATCTTGAAATGAGATTGAGAGGTTTAACTTCATCGGCTCAAGATTATGCAGCTACGGAAGCGTATCTATCATCAGTATCAAAAGAACATCATAAAAATGTTCTTGATATGTCAGATTCATTTGCTCGTTTATTAGTTATTGAACAAACAGGGGTTATCACGCGGGAGCAAGCGAAAAACATTTTAGAGGGGCTAAGTAACGCACAAAGTAAAACAGGCGCATCTGCTAATGACTTAAAAATGTCTATGGTTGGTATGACGCAAGCGTTAAGCCAAGGGACTCTACAATGGGAGGAAATGAAGCAGGTTACTGACCCTATCCCAGGCTTAATGCTAAAGATTGCTAATGCTGCTGGTTATACCGGAGAAAGTGCGATAGGCGACTTTAAAAAGGTAGTCTCTGCTGGTGGCGTTACTTCGCAAATGTTTGGCGAAATATTGCCAAAAGCATTTGCTAACTATGAAGGTGCTGCTGCCGCTGCTGGTGACAATCTAAGTGCTAAATATACCGATATAAAGAACTCATGGACTGAGTTAATGAAAGTACTTGAGCAACCTGTAAACGGCACTGTATCGCCTGTTCTTGATGCTGTGTCTGGTACTTTGGACGAAATAACGGCAAAGTTAAAGGTTGTTGTTGATTACTACAATAAAGCCGAAGAAATAAAAGGTAGAGGTATGCGTGGGCCTGACTACGTACCACCAAAACCAGCTACAGAAGCTAATAAAGCAGCCGATGAACAAGCTTTAAAAGATAAAGAAAAAAACATGGGCATGATGGCTGATGCCGAAGATTGGTACACTGAAATTGTAATAAAGGATGAGCAAGAGCAAGCTAAAGCGGTTCATGAGAAAAACGAACAAATAAAAAGAGAATCAGAATCGGCTGCAAAAAAAGTAATACAAGACGCAGAAAATCAAGCTAAACGATTAGATGATTTGTATCAAAGTTCATTATATAACATGCAAAAAGAAATTGCATTGCGTGGAGATTCATCAAAATCAGCGTCTTTAGAATATGACATGATTAATGGTTCTTTGCAGCATCTTAGTGAATCAAAGAAGTTATATTTATTACAACAAGCGGATGAATTAGATTTTCAAAACTCAGTCAAAAAGGGGCAAGACGCTCAAAAATCAGCTATGGATAGCTTAATTGAACAATACAATCAATTAACTCTATCTGCGCGTGATGCTTATGCCGCAAAATTATTAGCTAGTGGCGTAAAAAGAGAAGAACTTGGCCCATTATTGAATAAGTTCGATGAAGTCACTAAAGAGCAAGAAAAACAAAAGAAAATCGATGAAACCAGAAAATCTCTGGAATCATATAATTCAACATTAGATCAAACAAAAGACAAGCTAACCGGCTTAGGCGATATATCATCATCTGTATTTGATGGTGCTTTAGGCGGCATTTCTGCTATGGCTGGCGCATTTGATAACATGGTTAAATCTTTAGAAGATAATACCAATGCCATGATTAAGCTTAATCAAAAACAAGCCGAAAACGCATCATTTCAACCAGATGCAAGCAAAGGTATTACTGAGCAATATATTAATGACGTTAAGCTAAAAGCAAGAAATACTGAAAAGTATGAAAAAGAAGCTATGCGGCTTAACCAAGATAGAGTGACAAAAGAATTAGCCGGTTCTAGGCAAATGGTTGGGGCTGCTGCAAAGATGTTTGATGAAAAATCAAGCGCAGCTAAAGCATTACACGCACTTGAAACAACATTAGCCGTTGCTCAAATGGCTATGCAAGCAAAAGAAATGGCTATGTCTGTTATGGCAACCGGAAAAAGCTTGGTTGCTGGCGCAGCTAAGTTTTTTGAGCAATCTGGATGGTTTGGCTTTGCTGGCGTTGCGGCTATGGGCGCTTTAATGGCTGGTCTTGGGTATGGTGCTTTTGGCGGTAGTGGCGGAAGTAGCAAACCGCCTGAATACTCATCAGATACCGGCACAGTATTAGGTGATTCATCTGCTAAATCAGAATCAGTAAGCAAAACCTATCAGCTATTAAAAGATATTCATGCGTCAGAATATGCCACATTGCAAAGCATTGATAGAGGAATATCTAATCTACATACCGGCATTAATGATGTTATTACTCGGCTATTTCAAGCGGGTGGATTGACTACGGTTAATACTCAGGCAGCAAAGAACTCTATAGGTGGTATTGGTGGTGCTATTCAAATAGGTGCAATGCTTGGTAGTGGTGGGCTGGCTAAGTTTGACCCTATTGCCAATAAAGTGCTTGGCTTCCTATTCGGCGGCAAGACAACCAGCACTGTAACGGCTCAAGGCATACAAACAGGTGCCACATCACTTAATAGCATTATGAGTGGTGGTGATTTATCTGCTCAACAATTCGCAACCATTGAAACAGTCAGAAAAGGCGGTTTGTTTAGCAAAACTAAAACATCATACAGCACTCAATATGCCGCACTAGATCAATCCACTCAAAAAGCCCTTAATGATGTATTTAGTAGCATGGGTAAAACCATGCTTGGGCTGGCTGATAATTTAGGCATGGGACTGTCTGCTCGCGTTAGAAACTACATTATCCCTGCTTTGTCTGTTGATTTAAAGGGATTGAATGGTGAAGATGCCGCTAAGAAATTGAACGGCGTAGTGAGCGCAGCACTTGATACTATGTCTGTGTCTGTTTTTGGTGATGTATTAGCGCAATACCAGCAATTAGGCGAGGGGATGCTGGAGACTGCCGTTCGCATTGTGGCAGAGGTTGCTGTAGTTAAAGATGCTGTTGCTATGTCAGGATTATCATTAGGCAATAATGCGATTGCCGTGGCTGATGCTTTAGTGACTGCGGCGGGCGGATTAAAAGACTTTCAGCAACAATTTGAGTCATTCTTTGATAAATTCTTTTCTGATGCTGAAAAGCAATCAAAATTATATGATCAATTATCATCACAATTCAATCGCTTAAATATATTCCTGCCTGCGACTAGAGAAGGCTATAAAAAGCTTGCTGACGGTCTTGATTTAACAAATAAACAAGATCAAGAACGCTATAACATGCTGCTAAAATTGAGCGACACGGCAGATAAATATTATTCTGGATTGGAAGATGCTAACGCTAAAGCACAACAATTAGCTGATGAAACAGCGGCTAAAGCGGCACAATTAGTAAAAAACAGGCATAGCCTAGAAATACAATTATTAGAAGCGCAAGGAAAAACAGCCGAAGCCTTAGTAAGAAAGCGTCAGGAAGAATTGGCGGCTATGGATGAAAGTCTACGTACTACACAACTGGCGATTTATGCAGCTCAAGATTATGCAAAAGCTCAAGCTGATCTCAATGCTGCAATACAAAAATCAGTCACAGAAGCGAATAACGCGCTTGACGTTGCCTTTAATCAGCTTCAAAAAGTTGTTAATGCTCAAATTCAAGAACAGCAAGATTTACTCAACTCATTAACCAATATAGCAGATAAATTGCATGCTGCTTTAGGCATTACAACCGGAGCAACACAAAATGTAACTCTGCAAACTAGGGCGCAATCACAAGCGATTATACAATCGGCTTTAGAGTTTGCTAAAGGCGGTGGTTCGCTTGCCAACTTTGCAGGGCTTGAAGATGCTTTAACAGAAGTATCAAAACCTGCTGAACAGTTATATTCATCTTTTGCTGATTATTCAAGAGCGCAAGCCAGAGTATCATCAACCATTTCGCAATTATCGCAATATGCTGATGACCAAGTAAGCGAAGCACAACAAGCACTGACTGTTCTTGAACAAATCTTAGTGCAAGCGCAATTACAAGTTGATGTATTACGCAATGTGAATACATCTATGCTAACTGTACCGGTAGCAATGGAAAACTTTACGGTCAAATTGGACGCTGCAACATTAGCGCAAACCTATGCTATTCAGACCAACACTACTGCGACTGGTAGCGTCAGTGACGCAATGCAAGCTTTTATCGCCGCTGGCAATGCTGCATCATCTGCGCAACTAGCTCTTGCTCAACAAACCGCATCATCACAAGCAAATACGGCTCAAGCTATCATTGATGCTGCCCAATTACAAACAACATCTACCATGACTACTACAGGTGCAGTTATGCAGGTTAGGGTTGCTATTGCTGATTTGGCATCTCAGCTATCAGGATTCATGTCTAAAAATTCAGCAGCATGGGAGGCAAGTAGGTCTGCATGGTCTGCAAATGCGTGGGCATGGGATAATTATGTAGGATCATTTCAATATCTACTACAGCGCACTAGCAGTAAATGGAGTCAAGGCTATGAACCTTGGACAAATGCAAATATAACCTCAGCGGCAGCGGCGGCAAACATTCCAGGTTTTGCCGTTGGTATCAATGAAGTTCCTAATGATATGTTAGCTAATATCCATAAAGGAGAACGCATTTTACCGGCTGCTGATAACAAAGAATTAATGATGAGGTTATCAGAACCAAGACAGTCAGATAATAAAGAATTGAATGCTGAAATACGTTTCTTGCGAAATGAGGTATCAAAATTGCAAATATCTAATGCGGAAATAGCCAGAACAAACAAAAGAATGGCAGATATATTAATTAACGTAACTCGCGATGGGCAAAGCGTTTTAACAACTCCTGCGTAATAACATATATAATAGATATATTCAAGTAATTAATTCATTATGCACGTAATACCGCCATTAACTATTACAGATTCAATGCTAACCAGCTCAACAGTCGTTGAGACTGCACCATCGGCATGGGACTCTGGCACAACGTATGCGCTCAATGATACCGCAAGCATTGCAGGGGCAAATGGTTTAATGACTGTCTATAAGTCATTGCAAAACAGCAACACTAATCATTTAACAAGCGACACTGATTGGTGGGTTAATATAGGGACAACCTATCAAACTTATGCCGGTGGAACTACTTATGCTATATCAGATAGAGTCATTGATGCAACAAACCATTTAATATATGAATCTTTGGCAAATACAAATATAGGTCATGCCTTAACAGATACGACATGGTGGCTAGAAATAGGCCCAACAAATAAATGGGCTATGTTTGATTTATTGAGAAATACTCAATCTACTGCGCCAACATCCATTGCCTTTACACTATCCCCAGGGCAACGAATTGACTCTTTAGCATTATTAGCCATTGTCGCTAATTCAGTTACTATTACGGCAACGTCGTCAGGTGCAACTGTATATAGTTATACAGAAAATTTAAGCAATAGACATGTCAATAATTGGTATGATTATTTCTATCTTCCATTTCATACAAAGCCGAGTCTATTATTATTAGATATTCCACCTTATTCAAATATAGTTATTACCATAACTTTATCCGGACTTGACTCTATATCACTAGGCGCTTGCGTTGTTGGAATTAAGGAGTACATAGGCGCAATTCAATATTCTGCTGAATCTGACACATTAAACTTTTCTACTGTTGAGCGTGATTTTTCAGGTGGAACTAGCGTAATGATTCAGCGTAGAAACGTACCTAAAACAGTTCAGAATTGTTTTGTAGAGAAAAGCAGAATAAATAGAATTAGAACTATTAAAGATTCAATAGCTGGCAGCCCTGCTGTTTGGTCTGGTATTGATGATAGCTCTAGTGATTATTTTGAATCTCTATTAATTCTTGGATTTTATAAACGATTTTCTTTTAATTTGGCATATCCAGATTATGCCGTTATATCTCTCGAACTAGAGGAAATTTAGTATATGGCAATTTCAACATTACCCGATGCACCTTCAACTACAGACCCTAC
>Ga0079037_100000066_pt1 | contig 32588 bp, 20 predicted proteins | sample Mud3Dept4metaG_FD_71479 | JGI IMG/M metagenome (GOLD analysis project Ga0079037, IMG submission 71479) | Freshwater wetland microbial communities from Ohio, USA, analyzing the effect of biotic and abiotic controls - Mud 3 Core 4 Depth 4 metaG | ecosystem: Environmental > Aquatic > Freshwater >... | reverse complement strand
ACCAGATCGGATATATCTTTAAGATTTTCAGGCAGAGGTTCTGGATTATGCGCAAAATTTCCATCCGGCGTGGTATTCAATTCTATTACTTTATTTACTCCCAGTAATTTAAGCAGATGAGGAACTATTTTCCCACCAACAGAATTGATACAGTCGACAGCAATTGTAAATCCTGCATCTTTAATTGACTTTACATCAACAAGGTCAAGACTAAGTATCTGATTTATATGTTTTTGATCCCAGGATTCATCTAAAGTAAGAGACCCTTCCTTTCCGCTCTCAATAAAGTCAAATTTTTCAGATGATGCCAGCTCCAGAACTTCATTACCATCCTTGGCACTAAGGAATTCTCCTTTTTCATTAAGAAGCTTAAGAGCATTCCACTGAGCCGGGTTATGACTTGCTGTTATTATTATTCCGCCTTTTGAACCTGTCCCGGTAACAGCTATTTCCACCGTCGGGGTTGTTGCCATTCCAAGATCAATAACATTTATTCCCAAGCTTCTTAATGTCATAATAACCAGGGTACTTACAATCGGACCTGATCTCCTTGCGTCACGCCCTACAATAATGTTTATGGTATTATGATTCCTGTATTTTATCCAGGTTCCATATGCTGCACTGAATTTTACAATATCAACAGGTGTAAGGTTTTCACCAGGAGCTCCTCCTATTGTCCCCCTGATTCCTGAGATAGATTTTATTAATGTCATAGTTGTTATTTTATTGTAGTTCACAAAGGTGCAAAAAAAACCTTAAAACCGTGAATTACCAAATAATTGTACCTTTGCTGACTGATTAATTGCTGAAATGGAAAACCGTAAATTCTCAGGAAGACATCCTGGAAAACATAAAAGTTCTGGTTCGGGTAACGTTCCTGAAAAGAAATATGGCAGAAAAACATTTAATAAACCGGGATCCAGAATTACGGAGTTAATAAGGTTAAACAGGTTCATTGCCAATAGTGGTCTTTGTTCGAGACGCGAAGCCGATGAAATTATTAAGAATGGATTTATTTCCGTTAATGGGATCAGGATTACTGACTTAGGAACCAAGGTTACAATTAGTGATGACGTAAGGTATAAAGGGAAAAGACTCTCAGCTGAAAAGAAGGTTTACATATTGATGAATAAGCCAAAAGGTTATGTTACAACCGTTGAAGATCCTCATGCTGATCATACTGTTATTGAACTCCTTGGCAATGCCTGTCCGGAAAGAGTCTATCCCGTTGGACGACTCGACAAGGAAACTACGGGAGTTCTGCTTCTGACCAACGACGGCGATCTGACCGGTAAACTGACACATCCGAAGTATAACAGGAAAAAGGTCTATCACGTTTTTCTTGATCATCCGGTTATAAACGACGATATTGTAAAGCTCACTGAAGGGATAGAACTTGACGGGGAAACTGTCATTGCTGATGCAGTGGCTTACGCTGATACTGATGATAAAACACAGATCGGAATCGAACTGCATTCAGGACAGAACAGGGTGATTCGAAGAATTTTTGAATCACTGGGATACAGGGTTAAAAAACTTGACAGGGTTTATTTTGCGGGACTTACAAAGAAAAATGTTCCGCGCGGGAGGTGGAGATTTCTCACTGAAAAAGAAGTGAGTATGCTTAAACGTGGAATTTTTTAGCCGCACAGGATGAATCACAGATCAGGTTTTGTAAATATACTGGGGAATCCCAATGTTGGGAAATCAACCATTATGAATTCTCTCGTTGGCGAAAGAATTTCCATAATTACATCTAAAGCCCAGACAACCCGGCATCGTATACTGGGAATAGTCAATGGTGATGATTTTCAGATAGTCTATTCTGATACCCCCGGAATATTGAAACCGCAGTATAAGCTGCAGGAAGCAATGATGAATTTTGTAAACATCGCTCTGACAGATGCCGACATAATCCTTTATATTACTGATGTAAATGAAAAACCTCTGTCAGAAAAAGAATATACCGGGAAGATAAAACAGTCCGGCATTCCCGTAATAATAGCTGTAAACAAAATTGACCTTTCAAATCAGGAGAATCTTGAAAAGATTGTCAGTGAGTGGCATGATGCTTTTCCTGATTCTCCAATAATACCCGTCTCAGCCATTAAAAAGTTCAACATTGAGTCTCTTCTGAATTCAATACTGTCCAAATTACCTGAAGGAGAACCGTTTTTTCCAAAGAATCAGCTTACAGACAAATATGAGAAATTCTTTGCTTCAGAAATTTTGCGCGAAAAAATCCTGTTGAATTATAAAAAAGAAGTGCCTTATTCCGTTGAAATAGAAATTGAAAGCTTTAAAGAAGAATCCGGAATATTAAAGATAAGAGCTCTTGTTCATGTTGCACGGGAAAGTCAGAAAGGTATTATCATAGGACATAAAGGTACAATGCTTAAAAAAGTCGGCACTGAAGCCAGACTTGAAATGGAAGATTTTTTTGGTAAAAAGGTATTTCTTGAAACATATGTAAAAGTATCCAAAGACTGGAGAGATAAACCCGCAATGCTTAAGAGATTTGGATACCGTTAGACTGATTATTAATTACTTATGAGCAGAATCGTTGCCATAGCAGGAAGACCAAATGTGGGTAAGTCAACACTTTTCAACAGGCTTACCGGTTCAAGAGACGCGATTGTTGATGAGGTGAGCGGCGTCACCCGCGACCGTAATTATGGTACATGCAACTGGAACGGGATCGATTTCTCAGTCATTGATACAGGTGGCTACGTCGAGAACTCCGAAGATATTTTTGAAGAGGAGATAAACAAGCAGGTTCTGCTGGCAATTGAAGAATCAGATCTTATTCTGTTTATGGTGGATGTTACGACCGGTGTCCACGAGCTCGATATCTCTGTAGCAAATCTCCTCAGAAAATCCAACAAAAAAGTAATACTTGTCGTAAATAAAGTTGATAATAACAAAAGGTTGATTGATGCCAATGAATTCTATAGTCTTGGCCTCGGAAATTATTTTGCATTGAGTTCTATTAATGGTAGCGGGACTGGGGATCTTCTTGATGAAGTTGTAAAAAGTCTTCCCGGTCAGATACATGAAGAAATACCTGACCTTCCAAGAATTGCAATTGTGGGACGGCCAAATGTCGGAAAATCATCTCTGGTTAATTCCCTTCTCGGTGAAGAAAGAAATATTGTTACTCCGCTCCCGGGGACAACGCGCGATTCAATTTATACGCGTTATAAAAAATATCATCATGATTTTCTTCTGGTAGACACCGCCGGCCTGCGGAAAAAAGGAAAGATTAATGAGGATATTGAGTTTTATTCAGTAATGAGGGCAATAAGAACAATCGAAAATTCCGATATCTGCCTCTTATTGATTGACGGAACAAGGGGAATAGAAGCTCAGGATCTTAATATAATGTCGCTCATTCAGAATAATAACAAGGGAATGATCATCCTGGTCAATAAATGGGATCTTGTAGAAAAAGACAATAATACGGCAAAGGTTTTTGAAAAAGAGATTAAAAACAAGACTGCTCCGTTCACCGATTATCATATTTTGTTTATATCCGCTATAAATAAACAGAGAATTCATAAGGTCCTTGAAATGATTGAGGAAGTTAATCAGAACAGGACCAGGAAGATACCTACATCGGAGCTGAATAACGTAATGCTCGGGATTGTCAGGCAAAATCCGCCGCCATCTCTTAAAGGCAAATATGTAAAAATCAAATATGTGACCCAGCTGCCGACTCAGGCACCGTCGTTTGCATTTTTCTGCAACCTCCCGCAATATGTGAAGGAGCCGTATAAAAGGTATATAGAAAACAGGATGAGGGAGCACTTTATTTTTACAGGTGTACCTTTAAGGATATTTTTCCGAAAAAAATAACCAAATTTGGTGTGGTTTTTGTTAAATAAAATTGTTATACGCCATAATCTATGAGAATATTAAAATACCCGATAATAGTATTCCTGATAGCTTTAGCTTACGTTTCATGCCGTAAAATTGAACAGTTACCTGTTATTCCGCGTGTTGAATTTACCAGTTTTGCGGTTTTCGATACAATAGATCCTCTGGGAAATGACTGTAAAGGGGGAAGACTAAAATTTTATTTTGAGGATGGTGACGGAAATCTTGGATTGAAATCCCCGGAAGAAACGGGAGATATGGATTCATTAAATTTATTTCTGACACTTTTCAGGAAAACAGGAGGTATAATGGTTCAGGTTCCTGACAGCGGTGATCTCATGAAACCATCAAATTACAGAGTTCCATATATGGAAAGAACCGGGCAGAACAAAATACTTAAAGGATCCATAGCCGTTACGTTTACATATACTTTCTACGAACCTGCCGATTCGGATATATTCCAATATAAATTCTTTATAAAAGACAGAGACCTGAATATGAGTAATATTGATTCTACCGGCGAAATTGCCTTGTCGGTCAATAATTTATATGTAAGGTGAATTTCTAAAACTTGACTCCTATCAGCAAAATATCATCAACCTGGTCATAACTGCCTTTCCATTCCTCATAGAATTTAATGATCCTGTCTTTCTGTACCGACATTGGCAAATTTGTTATTTCTTCGATCAGTTTCTTCAGCCTGGCAATTTTCATTTTTTTACCGTCGGCTCCACCAAACTGATCCGGGAGACCGTCAGAAAACATATAAATTGTATCTCCTTCATTCAGATAATATTCCTGGTCGTCAAAAAATTTCTCAATTACCGACTCACCTCCAATAGATGATCTGTTGCCTTTTATATAGAATGGTTCACCACCCAGAACAACAATGACAGGCCGCATTGCAGATGCAAATCTCACATGCCTCGTTTTTATGTTGATTTCAGAAATTATCATATCCATCCCATCATTGGATACACCCAGCTCAATATTCTGGTTGAGTGTTGAAAATATCTGATTATCAAGCATTTTAAGAATCTGGGAAGGTTTTGAAATTCGCTGACGCGAGACTATATCCTGAAGCAATGTTGATCCTATCATCGACATAAATGCTCCCGGGACACCGTGTCCCGTAGAATCAGCACAAACAAGAATAAACTTATCATCGCTGAACTTGTCAAACCAGTAAAAATCACCACTGACTATATCGCGTGGACGGAACAGGATAAAGGCATCTTTAAATGTCTCTTTCAGCTTATTAAAGTCGGGAAGGATGCTGGTCTGTATCCTCTTGGCATAGTTGATACTGTCAGTTATTTCGATATTCTGCAGCTCGATCTTGTCTTTTTGCTTCATTACCTCACTGGTCCTTGCATCAAGTTCATTCTTAAGATATAATTCAATCTTTTTCTGAGCTTTCTCTCTTTCCCTGACAATAAGGATTATTACTCCTGTTATCGCGGCAATTGTTAAAAGATAAAACCACCATGTTCTCCATACAGGCTTTTTGATGGTTAAATTGAATGAAACAGGATCCTGAGATAATCCATCCTCGTTTACTGAAATCATACTGAATTTGTACCTTCCATCCCGGGGTGAAGCAGTGATCTCCCTTTCAGTATTCCATTTTGACCAGTTATTATCCCAGTTGTCCAGAATGGTCTGGTAATACACTTTATCCGGGTCTCTGAGACTAATACCTATATAATTTACAGTTATTGTGTATTTTTTACTGTATGGCAGAACAAATGAAGGTTTATAAGGATATTTTATATCATTGATTGTTATATAATTAATATTATTAAAAGGGGCTATTTGCACCCTTTGATCTTTTGATCTGTCATAAACAATCAATCCCTGAGTTGTCCCTATCAGAACTTTTCCGTCAGGTGATTCAAACATCCCGGCCGGATTGCATACTCCACCTTTCGCAAAATCAGTTCCATAGGTTCTCATTATACCAGTATTACGGTTATATCTGGAGAAGCCTCGTTCATGTCCTATCCATATTCTGTTATCAGAATCGGCAATGATGCTGTAACAGTAATCCGACATAAGGAGATCATTCCTTGTGAATGATTTTACCGAATCACCGTATAATTCAAAGACACCGTTGCCTGCGGTACCAGCCCATAAATGTCCGTCTCTCGTCTGGCAGATTGCTGAAATCGTATTCATAGTAGTCCCCGACATACTACCTGTTCCTGATGTAACACCGGCCTCAGGGTCAATAAGATATATATGATCTGTTTTTGTAGCGACAGCAGCCTGACCATCCGCAGTTAAAAATATCTGATCAATGCTGTTATGTGGCAGTCCATTGTTAATATTATATCTCACTTTTACGAAACCAGTTTTCCGGTCAAGTATAATTACACCGTTCAGCGTTCCTAACCAGATATATTTCTTGTCAACCTCAACATCCATTACATAATCCTCACCGCTGTTGCCTGAACGATAAAACTGGCTGAGCTTACCTGTTGAATTTCCGGCATATAATCCGCTGCCCCTGGTCCCTATCCATATATTGCTTTCATTGTCAATACAATATGATGCAACTTCATTTTTACCGGTCCTCTGTCTCAGATCAGTAAAAGACTCTGCCTTGTTGTTTTCTAGATCAAAAAGATAAAATCCGGCAGGTGTTCCGAGGAAATAGCTGTTCCCTGATTTGTTTACATAAATAATATTATTTGTTTCAGGTACTGTTCCCGGAACATAAAAGCTGAATGCCAGAGAGTTCAGAATTGAAAGTCCGTCACCAAATAAACCGAACCAGTAGTTTCCCTCAATATCCTGAAATACCAGTCTGGCATTATTGCCAGGAAGGCCGGAGTCTTTGTTAAAAAGTCTGAGAGATTCAACACTTTCATCTACATCTGAAAGACGTACCTGAATTATTCCTGAATCATAAGTTGAAACCCAGAAGGAACCTTCCGAATCTTTATATATTGACTGGACATTAAGATTTTCAAGCTCCCTGGCAGAGCTTAAACGTTTCAGATCATGATTGCTCTGAGATAAAACAAGTTTAAATAATCCGTTCCCGTTTGTGCCAATTATATATGTGTCCTTTTCAGCTATCTTCTGAATGGCAAGAACATTTGAATAATCAAATCCTTCAATAGTGCCAATAGAAGTCAGTGTATCATCATTCACTTTGTAGAGTCTGATATTTTCCTGTGTACCAAGAAGAATATCTCCGGATTGTGTGAATCCTGCTGAAAAGAAGACCAGGCTCCTGTCGAGGGGAAACGTTTTTATTTCATCAGGATTTATCGGACTGACTCTGAAGAGCGATTCACCCTGTGGTATTATCCAGATAAATCCGTCAGGTCCTTCAATCATGTCGCTTACAGTCCGGGTATTTGTCAGAGCAACTTGCTTAAAGCTGTTTTCTCCTGTATAATAAACAGATCCATCATTGCACCCAAACCAGAGAGTACCGTTTTTATCTTTTAAACACGAAGTCGGATATCGGCCTGTCAATGAATCCGGGAAGGGGATGTTATAAAATTCAAATCCGTCAAATTTTGAAAGCCCGCTTCCGGTACCTACCCACAGATATCCGTTTTTATCCTGTTCGATAGTATAAACAAAACCATTTGGGATTTTGCGGTCAATACCATAATTTTTAAATCTGTAAGTCTGACTATTAAGTAAGGGAGAGATTAATAATAAGCATCCGACAATGCTGATCAGTAGTTTTTGCTTTGAGTCAAATATCATATCAGCCCCGGTTAATTATTTAGGCTTCTTAACTTGAGTAACTTTAATTTTTGCCTGGTACACAGGAACCCCTCCGATAGGTGAGCTGAAAAACGGTAAAGCATCTCCCCTCTGACTTTCAAGTGTAACAACAACATTATTATTCTTGACCAGGTCTCCCTGCTTTTTATGGAATTGAAAATCGAGAGATGATCCTATCTCAGGAAGTTCAATTCCTATTCTTGATTCCTGCCAGTCATCTTCATTTGAAATAGGAACATCAATACCTTGTTTGTATCTGGAGACTACCAGAATATGGCCGTCATTGTCCCAGTCAAAGTTTCTTTGCCGTATAAATATAACACCAGTGTCAACATACGGATAAATATGAGCTACACTTTTGAAATCGTTCCACATCCGGAATGTATATTCGTAGGTAAATGCATTTGCGCCTTCAACCGGAAGATTATTTTCGGGTTCCCTGCTGAGAAAATACCTGTAAAGATTGCCATCATCCCCGCTGATTCCTTCACATACTATTTTAAATAAAAAGGAGTTCCATTTCGAACTGAAATCTCCTGAAGTAGGATTAAATGGTCCAAATGTATAATATTTGTTATCGTACCTTGGTTCACTTCCGAAAATCCTTGACGCCAATAAGTTACCTCCTTTATAATTTAACCCGTTCAATAATCCTTTTGAGTCTTCATTTTTGTCCGGATCAACACCTTTACCGCCATAAACTGCAAAAAGACATCTCGTATTAAATTCACCCTGTATCTCATCATTCTCGCCGCCAGTGTCCGGATCAAATACTCTGATATAAAACTGCTGTGTATAATCTTTCGGAATGGAGAAGAAAAAAACTCCGTAAAAATCATCATCGCCCCAGGATGTCTCACCGTGTCTGCCGAATGTTACAAGAAACGGGATATTTTCATCTTTCCCGGGAACCGCCTGCCCTAATAAAGTCGTAAACGCCTCTGTCCCAAGGATTAAAGCAGATATTATTATTATAAATATCGTTTTGTTCAATTTCATTAAGCCGCAAAATTACTCATTTTCAAAATCAGGTTTAACGCATTACTATAATATTTTTACAAACACACGTTTCCCTGATAACTCCTCCCGGTTCAGGTTCAGATGTAACTATCAGCTGAACATTATAAGTACCGGGGTTTATATAAGCTTTATCAACTTCCTTGCCAATCGCAATTGTTTCATCTCCAAAATTCCAGTAATACCTTGCAATATTCCATCCGGGCAGGTTAGTGTTGTCAGCGCTGAGTTTTATTGTTTGTCCTGCAGTACCCTCATCAGGTCCGGAAATGTATGGCTGTTCAACAGCCTTTAATTCAAGGTTATATGATTTTTCGTTGTACAATATCTCCTTCGTGATAAGATTTACTACGTCAAGCTGTACAAGATATGAACCCGGTCCGGGATAGCAATGTTCAACAGCAGGTCCTATTCCTTTTTCGCCATCACCAAAATTCCATTCATACCGGAAAGGAAGTGTATCAAATTTCACTGCATTTTCTTCAATTAACTCATAACAATAATTATTCTCAACAAGAGTATCACATTCTGATTTCCTGATTATTGTTGATGCAAACATGTAAATATCATCACTCCTCCTCCTGTTCGATGAGAAATAACCTGTTGCCATATTCTGGTCCGCAATAAATGCAAAATCATCGGAAGCTGAGTTTATCGGTTCAGGCATAAGAACAGGATCCTCCCAGCTGCCAAAGGTCAGTGCAGAATAATAGACATCAAGGTTGCCCAATCCCCCCGGACGATTTGATGAGAAATATAATCGTCCCGAAGGATGCATATAGGGGAAATTTTCGGCACCCGGAGAATTGATCTTAGGCCCAAGATTAACCGGAGCACTCCACTGACCATTAATCAGTTCGCAGTAATAGAGATCCGATCCTCCCTGTCCTCCGGGCATATCTGAAGCAAAGAACAGATATTTCCCGTCACTGCTGACTGATGGCTGTCCGACATTATATTGCTGGTTATTATACTGAAACGGTTGTAATGAGACAAGGTTTGTCCCGGAGAGTTCGGCGGTAAAAATTCCACTATGGTTTTTGAAGCTTCTTTTTTTTGTTATTTTCCCGGTTTCTATTTCACTGGTAAAATAGATTGTTTTCCCATCCGGAGCAACACATAAAGGTCCGTTATTGAAAAGGGTGCTTCTCTCGCTTTTTAATTCTTCGGGTTTGCTCCAGGAAGAAGTATCCTTCCGCTCAGCAATATAAATATTATAAAGACGTCTGCCGTCAAAGGAGGTCCTGTCTTTAATACTGCTAAATTTCCGGTCAGAACAAAATACGATACCGTCTTTTACAATTACCGGAGATATTTCACTGAATATTCCGGAATTGAACGACATCCTTGTAACCTTGTAAATTGAAGGTTTTTGCGCTTGTAATGAAAATGAAGCATTTATTATGATAAACAGGCAAATAATATATAGACTCTTCTTTGACATGACCTAAAAATACCTTGGATTTGCGGCACTGACCTTGGAGCCGAATTCGTATCTTAAAATAAATTCGCCTGAACCATTTGAATAAGTATTCATTCTTCCTGCAGGATAATCATATGATAATCCCGTCATGAGCTGCGGAGTGATTTGAACCTGCAACAGCCCCACAATAACCTGTTCAGTAGTCCTGTACGAACAACCTGCCCATATCATATCAGCAATAATAAGATTCCCGTTTATATCAAACTGGTTAAGCCTTTTTGTGTCCTTAAACGAATAGTCGATTAGCACTGATGGTTTAAATTTGAAAAGAGGAGAAATAGCGATCAGGCCTCCGGCATTAATGATGAATTCATATTCTTTAAAACTGTGATATGGCTGTGCATTCCCATTACCGGTATTTTTATAGCTTAAAAAAGAAGGTATCGACAATCCTGCAAATAATCTGTCGGAGAAGTAATAAACTCCGGCGCCTGCATTGGGAAGGAGATACCCTTTATTATCATCAGTAAAAACCGGATCAGGTCTGGTAATTCCCTGCAGACCTGCATAATCTGTATTTGACATATCAATACCTGTTTTCAATCCGAATGAGAGCTTCCCTTTAGCCAACCTGATATGATATGCGTAAACAGCATATATGCTCGTTGCTTTTGTAACACCATAACGCATAAACTGGGCTTTCAATCCAAGAGCTACCTTGTCATTTTTCATTGGTGTATGAAGCGAGACTGTTTGCAAAACCGGAGCACCTTTTGTTCCCATCCACTGCATTCTGTACGATAACGCTGCGCTTAAAGCTTCACGCGATCCAGCATAAGCGGGATTAATCATCAGCCCGTTATGAAGGTACTGACTGTAAACAGGATAACCAAGAGTAATATGCAATGAGTCAGCAACCTTCTGCCCGTTTGATCTGAAAGGGATAAAAAGAATTAAAAGGATTAAAATATATTTTGCTCTGCTCATACTTACCTGTCAATAACCCGGGTACATAATTGTACTTTAATAATTTAACTACGTTTAAGAATGATGAATCCACTCTTTTGAATAACCAGTCCGGTCTTAACCGATGTCACTTTAAGCAGATAATAATATGTCCCTTCAGGAAGATCTATTCCTTTTGAGTTTTTACCATCCCAGTTATTCCATTTACTGCCGTTCTTGTTCGATGTTGAAAAAATCATTGTTCCTGCTCCGTTCACAATAGACAATTCCGCACCCTGGTTTACCAGGTCAAGCCCGTTGATAATTAAAAAATCGTTGATATTGTCACCATTCGGAGAGATGGCTTCGGGTATTACAACAGTCATAACATCCATATTTACAAGATCTTCCCGCACACATTTACCGTTGGTCACCGTCCACTTATAAGTGTTTGATCCTATTGATATATTCCTGACATCTGTCAAATTTTTCGTATCGTCGTCAAATTCACCTGTCCCTGTCACAATACTCCATTTTCCTGTTTCAAATGACTGGAGCGGGTAGGCCTTAAGCTGTATCAGGTTATCGAACGACATGAAAACAGAATCCCTGCCCGCACTGATTGTATCGATCCTGTTAAAAAACTTTATCGTGACGGAATCTTTATTGGAGCATTGCCAGTTTGTCTCCTCCCAGTAAAATTTATATGAAACACTGGAAGTGGTAAATGATGAATCTATTTGTATCGTTGTTTTCGGATCTGTCGGGACTGATGATAAAACCTGCGCAGGGAATGTCCATAATCCTGCTCCGTCACTCTTTACAGCAGCAAGAGTATATTTTGGTCCGCAAATTTCATCGTCAGGACCGGCGTTTGCCACAGGAACCCTGTAGACATTTGCTTTTCTTGTTCCGGAAAGTAATGTTGCTATACATCCATTATTATCCGTGACGGATTGCAGGGAATAGTTGAAAACCGTCATGGTACCTGTCGCTGAAGGGACAGTTTTAATAACCGTATCGGCAGTTGCAATTTTACTTACAGTGACCTGGTTTGAGTTCTCATTATATACCAGTGTCCACCTCGGAGCACCTGTCATATGCACCTTTAACAGTATCTGTTTTCCGCTGCAAACTGTTGTATCGGTCACTGAAGTTAATGTTCCCGTTGGCAATTGATCAATATCTAAAATAAATTCATTTGAAGTGCTGGAACAGCAATCAGCCGGTCCGGACAGAATAATACGTCTGTACCATGTTTTTACTGTAAGGGCGGGAGGTGTATAGTTTTGCTGGTTGCTTGTCCCTGTTGCAGTTGTCCATGTTATTCCGTTTAAACTTTGCTGCCATATCCATTTTGGTGTTCCTCCTGCACCTCCTGTCAGGCCGGTTCCTGTTATCTGGACCGGAACAGTGTTATAACAGACCGTAGTTTTAGCCGATGAAATCACATTATCTGTAATAACAGGTAATACAATAATCCTGATGCTGTTGCTTTGCGAGGAGCACATCCCTGAGATGGCTTTTCTTCTGAACCATGTTGTTGTTGTCAGTGCACCAGGTTGATAATTTATAAGTGTACCAGACACATTTATATCGTTATATATAACATTATCAGTTGAATATGACCATTGATAAGCGTAGTCTCCGGGCAGAGCAGTACCTCCCGTGGGTGCACTTCCTTTAATCATTCCGGGAACAGCACCACTGCAAATGGTAGTATCCGGACCGGGACCTGAGATAAGTGAAGCAATATTATTTGCAATAGGCTTATGAACATTTACAACAACAATTTTGCTTGTGTTTGTACATTCTGATGAATTGACAATCCTTCTGTACCAGGTCGTATCGTTAAGTGAAGGTGGAGAATAATTTATCTGAGTATATGTTCCGGATGCATTGCCGGACCATGTTATACCGTTTGTGCTCTGCTGCCAGATATATGTATAGGTCAGATCGCCATTTATGGGTGTGCTTCCGGTAATGGATGCAGGAATAGTGCCTGAACAAATTGTATTATCAGTTGAAATAGTATTGTTTCTTATCTTATGGTAACTTGTCAACCGGATAGGAATGCTTTTGTTTTTACACACACTGTCGGGGCCGGAATATACTACTCTTCTGAAATATCTCTGTTCAATTAATGCAAACTGTGAAGTATCAGGCGTATAGGTCAGATTAGTGTTAACACCTGTTGCTGGCTGCCATATGCCTGCGGTTATACTATCCTGCCATTGATAGACAAAACTACCTGATCCGGCACCCGGAGCTGATGCACCAAGTGTCTCGAACAAATTGCCCTGGCATATTACAGAATCGGTCTGCATTCTTACATTTCCGGTAATGGAAGGTAATACAGTTATTTTAACAGTTGAACTGTAATCAATACAACGTCCTGACGTTACAAAACGTTTGTAATAGGTTGTATCTGTAAGTACAGGCGGATCATAAGAGGCTGATGTCGACACTCCGGTGGCATTTACTGTCCAGGTTGCGTTATCAGTGTTGGCCAGCCACTGGTACTTATAATATCCATTCCCGTTCGAAGGTCCCGGGTTCAGGGGAACAAGGTTTAAAGGATTCTGATTATAACAGATAGTTGTGTCTCTTCCGATTAAATTTCCGGTAATAGCAGGTTGAACAATTATATTTACCCATTTGCTGGTATCTGTGAGTAATGTACCTTCATCTTTAACGATCCTTCTGACCCATAAAGTATTTGTTTCTGTGGCAGTGGGTATATAATCTCTTGATGTAGCACCTGAAATGGCTGAGGGAGATCCTGCAAGATTATATGTCTTTTGCCATATATATGTGTATACACCTGAACCACCTACAGGTATAGTGCCCGAAATAGGTTTTGGAATTACATTGGAACAAATTGAATCAACCTGGTTTCCTGTGACTACTGAACGGATTGAATTGAAAAGGAATCCGTTAAGTACCGGAACAAAAGCGTTTTGATAATCTCCTGGAGCGCCGTTTTGTCCTGTAGATGCCCCTGATCTGGTACCGACAGCTCCTCCGGCGTATTTTTGTGTAACATTTGCAGGTAATAAACTGTTCATATTCAACAGACCGCCGCCGCCACCGCCACCTTCACCAAATGCTCCGGCGTTGTTGCCTCCCTTGCCTCCATTGACAGAAACAGTCAATGGACTGTTTGAATAGCTTTGAAGATATAAAGCAATTGTTCCTCCGCCCCCTCCTCCCCCGGCTCCGGCATTACCTGTCGCAGTTGCAGTAGGAGCTGCACCTTCAGCCAGGATGCTTTTTGAGTTGCCTTTTAATGTATCGCAAACAATAATTACCATTCCTCCTCCATTACCTCCGGGGGTAGCAGTACCGGTAGTAAATGTAGAAGCTCCTCCACCGCCACCAAGAAACATTCCCTTGTTGGCTGCTAAAGTTGTACCTTTAATTTGCAAACCTCCAATACCACCGATATAGTTTATGGTACATCCAATTTCATTGCCTCCCCTGCCTCCACCTCCATAGTTTCCGCCTCCACCTCCGCCGGAAAATCTTCCGTTACCACCACCTCCCGCACTCAGGTTCGCACCTTTTCCTTTTGCGAATCCCGGATAGATCGCCGGATAGTTGCCTGATGCAAGATAACCCCTCGATACAGGGCCTTCTCCTTTAAAACCTGCACTATCTGTTAGTGCCGGATAAGAGTATTTGTAAAGTCTAGCAGAATTTGTCTCTATGCAAATTCCCAATCCGGGAGCTGTTTTTCCCCCTGAAAAACCTTTTCCCGTAACATCAATATCGGCATTAAGCGAAATTGTTCTGCCTGCAATCACCGCCAGTACACCTCCGGTCTTTGAAATACTATCCCATGGAGCACATGTAAGCGTTCCATTAACAACAGCATAGTTATATGATGGTACCTTTACAATCTGGACTGCACTCGCCAGATTAAATGTTGTATGTACTATATTGTTCCTGAAAATAATTTTTTTATTAGCGCCGTCAAGCGAATCAACTGTCAGGAATTCATGCAGCCCGGGAGCTCCGTAAGTTCCTTCATGAGTACCATAACCACTGTCTGTAACATAGGTCCTCACTCCTTTCATCTGGATCAGTAAAACTGTATCACCTGTTTCGAACTGTAAAAACTGGCTGTCATCACCTACGATTACATAATCTGTTCCTATGGACGTTACTCGGCCATATTTATTAATCGTACCACTGATATATTTCTGTGAAAATAATGGACTGATAAATCCTGAGATTAGTAACAAACTCAGAATTAGACATTTAATATTGCCCGAGACTTTTCCGGTCATTAACAGCCTGGTATGAACCGCTAATATACTAATTAATTGTATTATTTAATTTGAAACTTATCAGTCAGATACAGGCTCTCCTGGTTTTTCAACAGTATACTTTAACGGAAATTCTATGAAGAATGTTGTTCCTTTATCTGCATCTGATTCGAACCAGATTCTGCCGTTTGCTGCTTCTACATATTTTTTTACTATTGAAAGCCCTAATCCCGCACCCGACGATTTTGTAGTAAAATTCGGAGTGAACATTTTTTTCTGGATGGCTTCAGGGATACCGGTCCCGTTATCGGCAACCGCAATAATTACTTTATCCCTGACTACTTCCAGGGTTACTTTAACGAGTCCTTTCCTGTCCGGTGGAATTGCCTGAATGCTGTTTTTAAAGAGATTTGAAAAAATTCCGTTAAGCTGTTCCCTGTCAGCAAATATGAAAACCTGACTTTCATGCGGCCATCTGACCCAGAACGTTACATTGTCGGTATTTTTAAAAAGTTCCAGTGTCGTTTTGATCTGTTCAAGAAGATTAACTTCAACGGGATTTGTCCCGGGCATTTTAGCGAATGATGAAAAAGCTGATGCAATTAAGGAAAGGTTATCGATATATTCAATCTGGTTTTGAGAAAATCCTTCAAGTTTCTCTTCAAAGTTCGGAGCCCCATCTTTCCATGATTTTAGCAGCTGCTGAACATTAAGCTTCATGGGGGTCAACGGATTTTTAATCTCGTGTGCAATCTGTTTTGCCATTTCTCTCCATGCATATTCTCTTTCCGACGAAGCAAGCTTATGTGTGCTTTCCTCAAGCTCATCCAGCATTCTGTTGTACTGTTTTACCATGTTCCCTATTTCATCGTTGCCATTATATGAAAGATGTTTGCTTTTTTTGCCAAGCTCAACAGATGCCAGTCCTTCGCTTAACATTGAGAGAGGTGATGTAAGTCTTCCGCTTATGAATACTGCAAGACTCATAGTGATCACAATAAAAAGCAGTGTGAAATTAATAACAGCAACAATCAGATTCGATATCTCCCTGGCTAACAGGCTTTGCATCCTGAAGTAAGGGAGATTCAGATACGCCAGAACTTTATCATCAGCATTGTAAAAAGGAACATATACTGAGATATATTTCATGTTCCCCAGGCTTTCACTCTGGAAATATTCACTCTTTGTAAGATCTGCAACATTTATTAATGCCATAATATTCATTCTGCGGCTGGTAAGGTCGCGATAGAATATCTCCGGACGTGATGTTGCAATCAGAAATCCATTCAGATCATAAATGTTAATATCTGTATTAAAAGTATTTGACAGGTTAATGAGAAGCTCATTTAATGATGTATTGGTACTGTTTCTCCAATCGACGGTAAGCTGTTTTTCTGCCGATAATTTATTATCCAATTCAATATAGATTGAGTTCAGTTTCTCTTTAATATTTTCGTAATGTTTCGACTTGTACTCTCCGGCTGTCAGAGATGCCACAACAATACCTATCAGTACAAAAGAGAAGAGAAGGATTCCGATAAATGATACCTGAAGTTTCTGTCTGAAATTAAGATTAAATATATTTTTCATTTCTGGTTGCCTGATAAGCAATACCAGCAGGTTTGTAACTATTAAAATGAATGCAAATAGATACGCAAATGAAATCAGAATATCACCGGATTTAATGACAGGTCTGCTTATTATGACTGTGGCATTACCGTTTCGGTAAACTACATGCCTGAATTTTTCAGCATTGAATATTCTGTATTCATTATTCTTATCAATATATTCATAATCTGCTTTTTTATAGGGGTATTCACCGGAATTAAGTACAATGGCACCATTTATATATTTTGCAAAAGAATAATCCTTTAAACCTGAATAACCGCGGAATTTCTTATCGAGAAGTAATTCTGAATAACCGGGTTGGAATACATTAACATCACCGTAAAGTTCAATAAATAAACCGTTTGTTACTTTCGGATTCTTGCTGAAAAATAATTTTCCAAGATAATATGATCTGCCTCCCTGATTATCAATAAAATAGAAATCTGTGCCTGTCAGCTGATGACCATAACGTCGTGTACGCTCATCAAAAAATTTAAAACAGTTTTCCTGATTATCTCTGCCCGGACCAATCCTTAGTGACTGATCCTTCCTGCACAAAACAATATTAATATTGAAATTACCCCAATAACCACCAAAGTATTTATCATGAAGATAGGCTGAAATCCTGTCAAAATCTGTCTGTTCAAAATATTCGGCATCCATCATCCTGTCAAGGGTGGAGTCGCTGTTTATAACAGGCCATATATCGAGCAGTAAATTTTCAGCTTCAGGATCATTCTCAGTAGATAAAGATATAGCCTGAACTTTAAGGTTTTCGTCTGTCTTCTTTTCAGAATTAACCGTAATAATGTAAAGTGAATATAATCCGAGTGCAAGTGAAAAAATAATCGACATATTGAATAATCCGGCATTTTTTCTTCCGGTAATCCAGATCAGGAATATCATTATCAGGAAGAAAATTGAAACAGCCAGTAATGAAATCCGATCGTTATAGAAAATTGCAATTATTAATATCAGCGATGGTACAAGTGAAACAAAAATTGTTTTAACAGAGACCTCGTTACTAATCCGAAAAGTCTTTAAAATGAAAAACAGTGGCACCAGCAGCAACAGAATGACCGAGATGAATCCTGCAACACTGAAGAAACTTATTTTCAATACTTTGTATGTTTCAAAGTTAATGTTTGAATCTAAAACCAGCTGACTGAAAAGAATATGGAACAGGATTAAAAAGAGGGCTCCTAAAATCAACAGGAATGATAATATTATAAAATTCTGAACCGGCTCTTTCTTACGTAATTCCTTAATATTCAAATATTTATAAAATACATATGAGAAGACGGCGACCAGGATACTTATCAGTAACAGATGACCCAGTGAAGGAATCACGCTATTCAAGGAAAAGTTATAAGGAGAAAATAATCCTGTCCTGTAAAGAACAGCCGGCCATTTTAATATCAGTATTACAACATAAAGCGCAGCAAAAGTTATAAAGCATAATAAGATACCAAGTTTATTTTTCCCTGAATTATTGAGTATTTTAACAAGTTCGAGCGACAACAATATTACAAGTATCAAAACTGCTGCCCATAAAATCAGGGGGACGGAAATTAAAAGGGTGTTGCTCTTGATATCCCGGAAAGTCAGGGAAAAAAGGAAAGTGCCATTACTGTTGAAAACATTGAATCCTGAATCACTTTTTACAGTACTGAATCCCACATCGGCAGGAATCCTGAAATCTTTTTCATATCCGTTTTTAACAATATCATTCTCAAAGCCATAATCGGTTCTTACCCTCAGGAGCCCGACAATTTTTTCGTTGCCTGCCTGGATTGTTTTTGGAAGGAACCAGCCATTTTGTATGAATACAAGAGGTTTTATGAATAATGAATCGTCCAGTATTAACGGTACATCAAAGTCGTTATCGGACCAGTGCACAAGTTTTTTGTCGATGTATTCTAGGATTGTAATTCTATTCTGACCGGCAATTGTAAAAATGTTCTTTTCAGAAACCGATCCGTGAGGTTCACCCTTCGCCAGAATAAGTTTGAGGCTGCTCAGGCTTTCCTCCATTATCTTCTCCTTCTCATGAAGAACTTTATTAAACCTTCGTGTCCTGAAGTGATTTTCATAATTGCTGAAATATAGTGTTTCAGCTGCCAGGGCAAACAGAAATAGGACGACCGTCAGAATAACAAGGAATAACCTGTACCTGTTCTCCTTCATAGAGTGAGAATTATTTTTATTCATGGTGATAAGGTTCACCTCTGATAATTGTAAATGCCCTGTAAAGCTGCTCCATAAACAATAACCGTACCACCTGATGCGAAAAAGTCATTCTGGAAAGTGATAATTTCAGATCAGCGATATCATACATCTCTTCTGAAAAACCCCAGGGCCCTCCTATCACAAATAATATTCGTTTCTCCGAATTCATGAACCTCTTTCTTATCCAATCCGAAAATTCGATAGTCCTGAACTCTTTACCTTTTTCGTCAAGCAGCACAATATAATCATCCTTCCGGATACTGTTCAGGATTTTCTTCCCTTCTTTTATCTTTTGCTCGTCTATTGTCATATTTCGGGCATTTTTAATGTCGGGAAGAGTGATTATCTCAAATCCGGTAAATTTTCTGATACGGGCAGAATAATTTTCAACTCCCTCAGCAATATGCTTTTCCGTAGTCTTACCTGTTTGCAAAACTGCAATCTTCATAAATATTGGCGCGACTTTTGTGTATAAAGTTTCTGCAAACGCTTACCTGCAAAAATATAATTAAAAATGCGCCCATCCAATTATAATTATATTGATCAGGAAGAACTGTTTTTCTTATATGAAAATAGTTAAATTTGTAATGTAATGAATTTGAAAGTCAGCAAAAAAGGATATAAATGAAATTCACAAGCTTTTTTCTTGTAATTTTTCTGGTACTTGGCAGCATTACGCTTTCTGCACAGGAGCAGACAAGGATTCCCGGCGGAATTTCCATTGCCATAAAGGCTGGAAATGCTTCTGAGCTTACAAAATTTATGAATTCGACAATCGAAGTGCTTCTTCTTGATAAGGAGGATTTCTATAAAAAAAATGTCGCTGAGGCTATTCTTAAAGATTTTTTTAATAACTATCCTACCAAAGATTTTATCATCCGTCATCAGGGAGCAAAAAATGATGCCCAGTATGCAATTGGTATTCTTAAAACCGAAAGGGGTGATTTCAGGGTTTATTTCCTTCTGAAAAAAGTCGACCAGGAATTACTTATTCATCAGATACGTATAGAATCTGAAAATGGAAAATAGAATACTCCGGGAATTTATTCTTAGAAGTGTAGGAGAAGACCTGGGCGATGGCGATCATTCCTCGCTTGCATGCATCCCGTGGGAAGCAGTCGGAAAAGCAAAACTCCTGATAAAAGAAGAGGGTATTCTTGCAGGTGTCACTGTTGCAAAAGAAGTTTTTTCTGTAATTGACGTTGACCTTGTATGTGAACTTTTTATTGAGGACGGGGAAAAAATAAATCCTGGTGACATAGCATTTAATGTATCAGGAAGGCAACAGTCAATACTTAAATCGGAACGCCTGGTGCTCAATATTATGCAGAGAATGAGCGGAATAGCAACAAGCACAAACCAGTACGTCTCCCGGATCAAAGGCCTGAAAACTAAAATTCTTGATACCCGGAAAACAACTCCCGGTTTAAGGTTTCTTGAAAAAGAGGCAGTCAGAATAGGTGGCGGATTGAATCACAGAATGGGATTATTTGACATGATTATGCTTAAAGATAATCATATTGTTTATGCCGGTGGCATTGAAAAAGCTATTGAAAAGACAAGGGAATATTTAAAGAATAACCGCAGGAAGCTTAAGATTGAGATAGAAGCAAGGAATCTTGAAGATATAAAAAAGATACTTTCATGCGGGGGTGTAAACCGAATAATGCTTGATAACTTCAGTCTGGAAGATACTTTAACTGCCGTTAAAATGATTGACGGAAGATATGAAACAGAATCTTCCGGGGGAATTACACTTGAGACAGTAAGAGCTTATGCCGAATGCGGTGTTGATTTCATTTCAGTTGGCGCTCTCACTCATCATATAAAGAGCCTCGACATGAGCCTGAAAGCGATTTGAACTTTCTTGGTTTAGTTGCAATGAAGAAACTGCCTGACCAGCTTGCTTAACTCTTCCTGTTTATTATATAGTTTTTCGCTCAGACCCTTGTCATTATACGCTTTAAGCCGCGCAACAACATTATCAATTACCCCTTCAGGAAAAATCCCGTTTTTTTCAAATATCTTACGTCTGGAGTGAAGAGCATCAGCCGATTCCCAGCAGGATGCGGGAAGGGATTCCAGTTTCTTTCCGGGGTTTTTTCCTTCTTTGCTGAAAATATTGTAATCGACATAAAGTTCATCGGCAATTTTAAGAGCATCCGTCATTTCCAGCCCGTGTTCAATTGCAACAATCAGTCCTGCAAAAAGTTTGTATATATCTGCTGATCCGTCAGGAGATCTAAGCTCAACAGTCTGCTTGGGGGGCATTTCCGGAAATTCAGCCGTTTCTGCCGGATTCGCGTCTTTGATCATATCCATAGTTCCATTCCATCCCAGAGGTACTCTTATAAGTACTGATCTGTTCCTGTCGCCCCAGCAAATATTTGTCGGCGCTTCCTGGTGCGGTACAAGTCGCAGATATGAAGTGGGGATAGTATTCCCGAAGGCAGTCAGCGCTTTTGAGAGATCCAGTATCCCGGCAATCATCTTTCTGGCATCGTTGCTCAGCTTGCCATTTTTAATCATAATATTTTTCCCGTCTTTTTCAAGCATCATATGAATATGCATTCCTGAACCTGCTTTTCCGACAGTGATCTTTGGTGCAAAACTAACCTCTACTCCATATTCAAATCCAAGCATCCTTAAGATCCATTTTGAGATAAGCAGCTGTGCTACAGCTTCTTCTGGTTCGACGGGAAGAAATTCAATCTCGTGCTGTTCAAAATCTTCTCCCTCTTTTGTAAAACTTCCGACTTCCGAATGACCATATTTGATTCTGCATCCTGCCTTTGCACACAGCTCGAGAGCTTCAAGCCTCAGACTTTCGAATTTTGCAAAAGGTTTTGACTGATGGTATCCTTTTTGATCTGTCAGAGGATACAGCTCACTATGAGTTGATTTAATGTAATATTCCAATTCGCCAAATGCTCTCAGCCTGAATCCTGTCTTTTCTGTAAATCTTTTATACGCTTTCCTGAGAATATATTCAGGGGCACTCTCAAGAGGATTTCCATCGCTATTATAAAAAGAACAAAGTATTTCCAGCGCCGGAGTTTCAGTAAAAGGATTTAAAAAAGCCGTACGGTACATGGGAATTACATATAAGTCGCTTGATCCTGAACCCACAAATGAGAAAAGGCTCGACCCGTCTACTCTTTCACCTGCCGTGAGTATAGATACAAGATGTTCTCTGCTGTATGGTACAAAATTGAGCGATTTAAGCTTCCCGTCTTCTCCGGCGTACCTGAAATTAATCATTGAGATCCCTCTGGATTCAATGAACCTGATTATATCATCCCGTGTAAAATCCTTTGCCGGCTTTTGAAGGAACCGGACAAGTTCATTGGGATTTAAAAGAATGTCATTGTTTTTCATTAGATTATAACAATATGAAAAGGTAAAAATAAGTACTTGCCGTGACATCCTGGATGTCAAAAGTCATAATCCGTTCATGGCTCCATATTTGAATGACTTATTGACATTTTTTTTATTACTTTTGGTGCAGCAATTGAGCCTCAAATGAAAAAATGGATAGTTTTTTCAATCCTTATGGTCCTTATAAGTTGCCAGGGAAAAGTGAAAGATATTTATCTGACACCTGAAAAGGCAATTCAGTATTTTAATAAAATCGAAGCAGCCTGCAATAAAGATAATGGAAGATTATGGGGAAAAAATCTGTATGGACCTTTAATGTTCGTTGACCGTGAAACCCGGAAAATAGTTGCAAACCTTCCGGATAAAGGAGGAATCCTCAAGGAGAAAGATGGAATTTATACCGGGTTATACCCGAAAGAACTTATTATCAATAATATTGCAATCAATTTCGGAGGTACCCTGTTTGCCTTATCGCCGCTTCCTTTTGAAGAAGATGAATTCAGGATAGTTTCAAGGGGATTGCATAGTCTGTTCCATCGTTTTCAGGAAATTACCGGTTTTACTTCTTCGGGTTACATTACCCCGAATATGGATGAAAAAACTGCAAGAATCTGGATCAAGCTTGAATGGAACGCACTGCGAAAAGCTATCGAATCAGGAGGTGCGGAACAACAGGTTGCAATACGAGATGCGCTTATTTTCCGTGGAGCGAACCACGAGCTCTACAAAGCAAATGCCATTGATGAAATCAGATATGAGAATTATGAGGGACTTGCAACATTTACATATACTCTGCTTGCTACAAATTCTCCGGAAGAAAATATGGCTAAGTTGCTTGAATATCTCGACAGGACTTATTCGATGCAATCGTATGCAAGGTCATATGGATCGATTCATGGTGCATTGTACGCAACTCTTATGCATCAGAAGGGATTTGATTTTTCGACTATCAGGTCAGAGGATACGGATCTTGGAGATATAGTCAGGAATCTATATAATATTCAGCTTCCATTGGTATGCCGCGACGTCGCAGGAAGCCTGGCATTGAACTATGATATTGAGAAGATTAAGGAGGAGGAAACAGAGCGGGAACTGATTATCCAGGAGAATATTCACAAACAGGTAAGTACTTTTATCGAAAAGCCGGTTGTTTTTATTGAACTGGAAAGTCCTTATTTTGATTTTGAGCCGGAAGATATCCATACTTTAGGCCCTTATGGTACTCTTTATGATAAAATGCGTATTTCGGATAACTGGGGAAAGCTGACTGTTGAGAAGGGAGGTTGTCTCGTAGCAAATAATCTCAGGTATCTGCGTGTCACTGCTAAAGGATACAAAGCAAATAAAAACCACTTCGAAGGTGAAGGATGGCATCTTATACTGAACAGTGAATGGGAACTTGTACTTGTTGATCAGAATTATTTCGTAAAGGAACTAATTCCTTGAGATGTCTTGTTATCTTTTTATCTTTTTGCCTTTTTCCCTTTACAGACTTTCCAACTCTTTCAGTCTCTCTTCAAGTGACTTTATCTTTGACTCTGCATCACTTCTTTTTTTCCTTTCAAAATCCAGAATATTAGATGGAGCATGCTTAACAAATCGTTCATTATCAAGCTTCTTCATGACAGATTCAAGAAATCCCCTGTAATAATCCAGATCTTCCCTGATCTTTAATAGTTCTCCCTCAACATCGAGCCTGTCGCCCAGAGGAATAAAATATTGTGTTGTTTTGACCATAAATGATGCAGCTCCATCCTGTTTCTTATCAACAAATTCTATTTGAGATAAATTACACAGTCTTGTTAATACAGGAAGAAATTCGTGATCAGCATTTTTTTCATTTGTCCTGATGCAAAGAACGAGCTTTTCTTTATTGGGAATATCTTTCCCTTTCCTTATGGTTCTTATAGCACTTACAGTTTCTTTAATTATTTCGAATCTCTCTGTCAGTTCCTTATTATATCTCTTTGATTCCGGCATTTTACTGATCATTATGCTCTCTCCTTCTTTTCTGTCTGTAAGAAGGTGCCATATTTCCTCGGTAATGAAAGGCATAAACGGATGCATTATTTTCAGAAGTCTCTCAAACAATGAAACAGTTGCCAAGTAAGTTACTTTATCTACAGGCTTTTTATATTCAGGTTTGATGATCTCAAGGTACCATCCTGAAAACTCATCCCAGAAGAGTTTATATGCGGTCATCAGGGCTTCAGAGATCCTGAATTTTTTGAAATTTGAATCAATTTCAGCAATTGATTTCTTAAATATCTCTTCCATCCATCTGACAGCTGCTTCTGACGATTCAGGCTGACTTATCTTTTCATTGACCTGCCAGCTTTTTACAAGCCTGAATGCGTTCCATATTTTATTGGCGAAGTTTCGTCCCTGTTCGGGAAGAGTATCATCATATAAAAGGTCATTTCCGGCCGGTGAACATAAAAGCATTCCTACCCTTACTCCATCGGCTCCGTATTTTGCAATAAGCTCGAGTGGTTCGGGTGAGTTACCAAGTGATTTTGACATTTTTCTTCTCTGCTGATCACGGACCAGCCCTGTCAGATATACATTACTGAAGGGTTTTTCTCCCCTGAATTGATATCCGGCTATTATCATTCTTGCTACCCAGAAAAACAGGATTTCAGGTGCAGTAATGAGGTCATTGGTCGGATAATAATATTTCAGGTCAGGATTATCAGGTTTGTTAATCCCGTTAAATGATGTTATAGGCCATAGCCATGATGAGAACCAGGTATCTAGCACATCTTCATCCTGGTGAAGGTCTGACTCTTTAAGCGACTGTTTGCCACTCTTTGCTCTTGCCCCGGAAAGTGCTTCGCTGATATTTTCAGCTACTACAAATTCATTGTTATCATAATACCAGGCCGGAATCCGGTGACCCCACCAAAGCTGTCTGCTTATACACCAGTCATGTACATTCTCCATCCAGTGCCGGTATAGATTTTTAAATTTTGATGGGTGAAGATGGACATCCCCGTTCAGCACCGCATCGAGTGCAGGTCGTGAGATTTCTTCCATTTTCAGGAACCATTGCATTGAAAGCTTTGGTTCAATTATTGCATGGGTGCGTTCTGACCGGCCTATCTTATTACTATACGGAATAACCTTCACAAGGTTTCCTGTGCGCTTCATTTCTTTTTCAGCAAGATCCCTGGCAGCAAACCTGTCAATGCCGGTAAACATTTTTGCCCTTGAGCTTATTGTACCGTCATCATTAAAAATATCAATTGACTCAAGGTTGTGCTTCTGCCCTATCACATAGTCATTTATATCATGCGCCGGGGTTATTTTCAGACATCCTGATCCAAATTCCATATCTACATATTCATCAAATATGAAAGGGACTTCTCTGCCTGCCATTGGAACAATTACCTTTTTACCTTTAAGGTGCCTGTATCTCTGATCAGCAGGATTAGCACATACAGCGGTATCTCCCAGTATTGTTTCAGGTCTGGTCGTGGCAACCGTTATATGATCATTCCATCCGACAATTTTATATCTTACAAAATAGAGTTTTGACTGTTCTTCGGTAAAGTAAACCTCTTCATCCGAAACAGCAGTTCTTGCCTGCGGATCCCAGTTTACCATTCTTACGCCGCGGTAAATCAGTCCTTTATTATACAGATCAACAAATACCTTTATAACGGAATCATATCTCTCCTTATCCATTGTAAAAAGAGTCCTTTCCCAGTCACATGAAGCACCAAGCTTTTTCAGCTGCTCGAGAATTATTCCTCCGTGTCTGTGGGTCCACTCCCAGGCGTGCTCAAGGAACTTTTCCCTTGAAATATCTCTTTTATCAATACCTTCACTTTTAAGCTTCGCCACAACCTTCGCTTCAGTTGCGATGGAGGCGTGATCGGTTCCTGGTACCCAGCAGGCGTTTTTACCAAGCATTCTTGCCCTACGGATAAGTACGTCCTGGATCGTATTATTAAGCATATGACCCATATGAAGAACTCCCGTTACGTTAGGTGGAGGAATTACTATTGTGTATGGTTCTCTCTCGTCAGGGGTACTTCTGAAAAAGCCGCATTCCATCCAGTATTTGTACCATTTGTATTCAGCTTTTTCCGGTTCGTATTTCGAAGGTATGTCCATCAGGTATTGTTGATTAAATCTCATCAGAATGAAAGGCAAAATTAGAAATTATTATGAAATCAACGTTTAAGAAGGTTGAAGGGGGTTGAAAAGGGTTGAAGGGGGTTGAAAATAAAAATCATTGAAAAGATATATATCATATTCACAGTTTACTGATTTATTTAATTTTGTACTGCTTAAAAAAACTCATAACAATATATATATGCCATCAATATCCGAAAAAGGAAAGGCAATGCCTGCCTCACCAATAAGGAAACTTGTTCCTTATTCCGAAGAAGCAAAAAGAAAAGGAAGAAAAGTATACCATCTTAATATTGGTCAACCGGATATTCCAACGCCAGAAGTTGCCCTGAATGCAATCCGCAACATTAATCTTAAGGTAATTGAGTACAGCCATTCCGCAGGTAATGAATCTTACCGTAAGAAACTGGCAGGGTACTACCAGAAGATCGGTATCAATATCGATCATAAGCAGATACTTATTACCACCGGCGGATCAGAGGCAATTCTTTTTGCTCTCATGTCATGTGTCAATCCCGGTGATGAAGTGATTACACCTGAACCTCTGTATGCTAACTACATGGGATTTGCTACTGAAGCAGGAGTCAATATTGTACCGGTAACTTCCCGCATTGAAAATGATTTTGCCCTGCCTCCGATCAGTGAAATAGAAAAAAAGGTGACTGCAAAAACAAAAGGCATTATTGTCTGCAGCCCGAATAATCCTACCGGATATCTTTATTCCAGGGAAGAATTTCTCCATCTGAGGGAAATAATTAAAAAACATGATCTGTATCTGTTTTCAGATGAAGCTTACCGTGAGTTTTGCTATGACGGAGCCGTGCATTTTTCTGCTATGAACCTGGAAGGCATCGATAATAATGTAATCATGCTTGATTCTGTATCGAAGCGGTATAGTGAGTGTGGTGTAAGAATTGGTGCGTTGATAACAAAGAACAAAGATGTTATTTCAACTGCTCTTAAATTTGCACAGGCACGTCTTTCTCCTCCAGGATTTGGACAGATAGCTGGCGAAGCATCTATTGATACTCCACCTGAATATTTCAGAGAAGTCAACAGGGAATATACTGCCCGGCGTAACTTTTTGGTTAAGGTTCTGAACGAGATCCCGGGTGTTTATTGTCCAAAACCCAAAGGTGCATTTTACACTGTCGTCAGACTTCCGGTTGATAATTCTGATAAATTCGCTCAATGGCTTCTCGAGGATTTTGAATATAAAAACCAGACTGTGATGGTGGCACCTGCATCAGGATTTTATGCCACACCCGGACTGGGAAGTAATGAAGTCCGTATTGCATACGTTTTAAAGATTGAAGACCTTAAGAATGCAATGGAAACACTCTCGGAAGCTTTGAAGGTTTATCCGGGGATCTCCCGCTGATCCCGCTGATTTTCGCTGATCTTTCAAACTAAATCTGAGCCAATCTGCGTAATCTGCGGGAAAACTTTTACTCTTTATATAAAAGATATTTTTCTTTTATTTCCGCGAACTTTTTCAATCCGCCTTTCCAGGTTGCTTTTATCTGCTCCGGCGTCATTCCTTTCTGAATCTGTTCCCGAAGAGTGGGTCCGCCAGCCAGAACATCAAAATATGGTATAAAGAATTTATCCTTTTCCGGATAATTCCGGTAAGCATCAATTAACCATTCAAGATTAATTTCAGCCGATGGAACAAGATTGTCTTTCAACGCATTACGCAGGTCAGTTCCATAGCACTTCACTCCCAATAGCGGAGGATTTTTAGCACCGGGAACGCTTTCGGGAGTAAAACTGAATCCTTTATCAGGCAATAGCGGCGATCCATAAACCTGGAATGGGAAAGGTGTTCCTCTCCCAAGTGATATGTTTGTTCCTTCAAAAAAACAGATTGACGGATAAAGATATACAGATGTCTGGTTTGGAAGATTGGGCGATGGTCTAACCGGCAGTTCATAAAGAGTTTTATGAGTGTAGCCCGTACACTCAATAACTGCAAGGTCACATTTTACACTGTTTTTCAACCAGCCTTCTTCATTGATCATAAGTGCGTATTCTCCTATTGTCATCCCGTAAACAACCGGTACAGGTTGCATTGCAACAAATGAACTGTAAGCAGTATCAGGAATGTTGCCGTCAAAATAAAAACCGTTAGGATTTGGCCTGTCAAGGACAACACATTTAATGCCATTTTCTGCACACGATTCAAGTATGTATTGCAGTGTGGAAATATATGTATAGAATCTCACCCCGACATCCTGGATATCAAAAAGAATAACATCAATTCCTTTCAGATCCTCTTCTGTCGGCTTCCGGTGTGTACCGTACAAACTGACTATCGGCAAGCCGGTTAAAATATCCTTTCCGTCTTCAACCATTTCACCTGCATCTGCCATATCACGGAAACCATGTTCCGGGGCGAATACTTTCAGGATCTTTTCTTTGCTAATCCCATTGCTTAACAGGTAATCAACAATATGTTCTTTCCCGACTACTGAGGTCTGATTTGCAACTATTGCAATTGACTTGTCTGTAATAATATGTTTATATTGGTCAAAATGATAAGCGCCAGGGAGAAGTTCAGTCTTTCCTCCATAACACATTGAAGTTAAAAATAATAATGCTGAATAAACAGATAATAATATTTTCATCTGTAGCATAAATTCTTTTGTAAATCTAATAATTTTTCTCCTCTATGAAGCCCAAAAAAAAGAACTTACACTGAGGAAATCCGGAGAATTCACAGAGAGACACAGAGTTTTATTAAATTTGGTAATGATTTAGATATGAATTTACCTTATTTCATAGCACAACGCCTTATCAGGGGAAGACGAGAAGGGACCTCATTCTCAAGACCAATAAATATCATTGCTATTATTGGCATCGCTACCGGTCTGGCGGTAATGATCCTGGCTGTTTCCATTCTTACGGGTTTCAAACAGCAGATCAGGGAAAAGGTTATTGGTTTCGGATCGAATATCCAGATAGTAAATTTTGATTCAAATATTTCTTTTGAAACTGCTCCAATATACGAAGGACAGGATTTTATTCCCAAAATAAAAAAAATACCGGGAATAAAGCATGTCCAGGTATTTGCAACTAAAGCAGGCATCATAAAAACTGATGATGATATCCAGGGAGTGGTACTTAAAGGTGTTGGCAGCGATTTCGACTGGAGCTATTTTAAAAGCAATTTGGTTGATGGCGACGTTTTCACTGTCACAGATAGTTCGCGCACCGATAAAGTGATTATCTCAAAAAAGATTTCTGATATGCTGCGTCTGAAAACCGGTGATTCTTTTGCTATGCACTTTGTCCAGGATCCTCCCAGGATGCGAAAGTTCACGATCTGCGGTATTTATGAGACCAGTCTTGAGGAGTTCGATAAGATGTACGTTTTCTGCGACATTGGTCACATTAAACGGCTCAACGGATGGAGTGATGACCAGATAAGCGGATTCGAAATCTTCATAGATGATTTTGACAAACTCGACCAGATGACTATGGCTGTCAGGGATGCTATTGGTTACAGAGTTTTGGAGGATGAGGATAAATTCAGAGTGGACAATATCAGGATAAAATACCCGCAGATTTTTGACTGGCTGAATTTCCAGGATATAAACGTTATAATAATTATTGTCCTTATGCTTGTTGTTGCCGGGTTCAATATGATTTCCGGTCTGCTTATCCTGATCCTTGAAAAAACCAACATGATCGGAATCCTGAAAGCTCTTGGTTCTGAGGATATTACTATCAGGAGGGTGTTTCTCTACCAGGCTGCATACCTTATTGGCAAGGGCTTATTATGGGGAAATATTATCGGTATCGGACTCGCATTTCTTCAGCTGAAGACCGGATTAGTAACTCTTGATCCATCATCATATTATATAAAGACAGTTCCCATTAATCTTGAACTGTCACACATCCTTATGCTTAATGCCGGGACAATGGTTGCTATCCTGATAATGCTGCTTGTTCCCTCGAAGCTTATAAGCAGGATCATGCCCGTGAAAGCAATCAGATATGACTGACCAGGTTATTATTTGTCTGAAAAAATGGAATTGTTGTTCTCAGATCCCTGTCCGGAATTCATGCTTATTTTAAATCTTTCTTCCTGAGAGATAACATTCTTGTAGTGCTCAAACCTTTCCAGAATTTCACTGACGAAGTTAATTGATTCAGTTCCCCTGAAATAACCGCTCCTTACAGCAGCGTCATTAAAATATTTCGGTTCAGATTTCTTTGATAGCCAGTAAGCAACATTCCCGTCCCATTTCCTGGGATCCATGTTATTTTTTTCCGCAAGTCTCATTGCATCAAGGATATGCCCGGGTCCTGCATTATAGGAAGCAAGAATGAATTTTATTCTCTCATTCTCATCAGGGATTTTTGATTCAAACAATGACTGAAGCCAGTTAATGTACATTATGCCAGCTCTGACATTATTTGCAACAGAGGAGGTAACATCAATGCCAAAATGCTTTCCTGTAACGGGCATCACCTGCATGAGCCCGTATGCACCCGCATATGATTTAATATGTGGATTAAAACGTGATTCCTGATATATCAGTGAAGCAAGTAAACGCCAGTCCCAGTTAATTTTAACGCTTGCGGATTTAATCAGATCGTCATATTGTGAGACTTTTCCTGTAAGGAGCGTATAATAATCACTTTTTACTATTTTGCTTGACCGGGAGTTCTTAAAATATTTGGCATAAAGCAAAGCGTAAGAACCTGTTCTCCTGTAATCTTTTATCCAGATATTCAGTTCATTCAGCAACCTTGAGGAATTTTGTTTCCGCAATCCCCAGGCAATATTCTGAGAAAAACTTACCGGTGTATTTATGTCAATATCAGGATAATAAGTAGAATTGACAATAGCTACATTCTCATCACAAATGGTATATTCTATTTCACCATTGGCAACGTTTTTAATTAACTCTTCTGACTTAAATGGGACCTCAATCATATTGATAGTATCTCCGATCTCCTGGGCCAGTGATTTAAGACGTTCGAAATGTGCTGATTTTTTTTGGACAATAATTGTTTTATGAGCCAGGTCAAGCTGATTTCTTAATAGATGCCTGTTCATGACATCTCCTGTCATTGAGCGCCAGCCGTGAGGCTTGCGCTGAACAAGTACCTGCCGTGTCTCGAGTATGGGATCTGTAAAAAGTATCTCTTTTTTCCTTGTTGAGTTGACTGTCAGGCCAATAGCTAAGAGGTCAGCCTGTCCGGAATTCAGTAAATCAAATGCACTCTCAATATTATTCTCATTTATTATCTCAAGGTCAATTCCCAGACGGTTAGTGAATTTCTCAAGCAGCTCAAAATGAAATCCCATCGGTTCTCCTTTGTAAATAAAATAATTCGTTGAATTAAAATCAACTACTGCAATAAGCTTTCCTCTCCTGATAATAGAATCAAGATCAAAGGACACAGGTTTAAGATTATAAGAAAGGGGATGTTTATTGTTACAGGAAGTTAAAACTGCTGCCAGAAATGCAAAAAAAACAATTAATCTCTTTACCAAATAGATTATAGATTTAGTTAAACGATCGCTTCCAAAAAAGCGGGTACAAAGGTACTACTATTTTTTAATAATAAAAAGTCCAGGCTAGTCCATACCGGAACATCCTGATATTCATTGGATATGATGGTACCATAAAATAATTATAGCCCATAAAACCTGAATTGACGTGATCCATCATTATGAATATGCGGGTCCGCTGTACCTTCAGATTCAGAAATACATTCACAAATGGATAATTTCCGGTTGTGGTCTGATCCTGTCTGAAAAATCTGCCGGTAGCAGGCATATAGGAATATGGATGATAGAGTGTATGAAAAAGAACATCCGCACCAACCTGAGTATTTAGTCTGCCGTTTGTTTGTCTGAACCTGAACAGATGTTCAAAAAAAAGTGTCGAACGAGTTGCAAATAACGGAAGATCAAGAATTTCAGAATTGCTGCT
>Ga0079037_100000065_pt1 | contig 32665 bp, 28 predicted proteins | sample Mud3Dept4metaG_FD_71479 | JGI IMG/M metagenome (GOLD analysis project Ga0079037, IMG submission 71479) | Freshwater wetland microbial communities from Ohio, USA, analyzing the effect of biotic and abiotic controls - Mud 3 Core 4 Depth 4 metaG | ecosystem: Environmental > Aquatic > Freshwater >... | reverse complement strand
CCGAGCCCGCCTCGCAGGGTACCGGCAGACCCGCCTGCGCGGCCAAGGCCAGCAGCCCCACGGTCTTGGCAGCGACCGTCTTGCCGCCCGCGTTTGGTCCGGTGACGACGAGGATCCGGCGCGCTGCGTCGAGCTCGAGATCGAGCGGCACGGCGGCCGAGGTATGACCCGCCGCGCCCAGCACGCGCGCGCGGCGAGCGGCGAGCCGCGGGTCGAGCAGCGGATGACGGGCGCCGACCAGGCGCAGCCGCCCCGGCGGCGCGACCTCGGCCAGGCGCGCGCCGGCGGCCTCGCCGAAGCGCCGCGCGGCCTCCAGCGCGTCGAGCTCCGCCACCGCGCCGGCCACCGCGCTGACCAGGGGCAGCTCGGCGGCGAAGGCGGAGAGCAGCTCGTCGAGCAGCCGTCGTCGCTCCGCCTCCTGCTCGTCGACCGCGGTCTGCAGCTGGTTGTTCTCCTCGACGACTTCGAGCGGCTCGAAGTAGAAGCTGCGCCCCGAGCCCGAGCGTCCGTGCACGAGACCCGGCATGCGGCCGCGCGCACCCGCCTGGAGGACGAGCAGGAGCCGACCGCCGCGCAGCGGCACCGTCTCCTCGCCGAACAGCTCGGCGTGCTCTCCACGCAGGCGCTCGAGACGGCCGTAGAGCCGTTCACGGGTACCCTGGATCTCGCGCCGGAGCTCGGCCAGGCGCGGCGAGGCGTCGTCGCGCACCTGCCCCTTGCGGTCGAGCACGCGGTGCGCGCGCGCGACGAGCGGGGAGGGGTCTCCCACGCCAGCCAGCCGGCGTGTGAGCTCCGGGCAGGGGATCTCGGCTCCGCGCACCCTGGCGATGGCGTCGGCCCCGGCGGCGAGCATCCGGGCGAGGGCGAGGATCTCGGCTCCCTCGAGCGGCGGCCGCGCGCTCTCGAGCCGCTCGAGGAGCGCCGCGAACGCTTCGCCGAAAGCGGGGACCAACGGGCCGTCCGCGCCCAGGCGGAGAGCCTCCACGTACGCCGCGCGCCGGCCCGCGAGGTCGGCGGAATCGTCGGCGGGCGCGAGGGCGGAGATCCGGGCGGCGCCCAGATCGGTGCGCGCCTCGTCGGCCACCAGCGCCACGAGCGAGGGCCACTCGAGCGCGGCCAACGTCTCGGATCGGACCTTCATGACTGGCTTCGAAAGGGGGCGAACAGGGCGCGGGGCCGGGGGTCGGAGAGACCCGCGGCCCCGCGAGCGGTACGTTGCGTTGCGAGGGTTCCGGCCTCAGGCGAGGCCCAGACGCTTCTCCTCGGCCACCTTGCGCGCCATCTTCTTGCGCGCCTGCATGGCCTTCCTCTTGCGCTTCACGGAGGGCTTCTCGAAGTGCTGCCGCTTCTTGAGCTCGGTCAGCACTCCGGCCTTCTCGCACTTGCGCTTGAAGCGGCGCAGCGCGTTTTCGAAGCTCTCCTCTTCGCGAACGTGGACGATCGGCACGGTCGAAATCACCTCGCTTCGTCTGCGGATTCGGGGCCGGCGCGGCCCCGGGGGCAGAAAGTCAAGAACAGAGATACTACCCGCCCCCGCGCTCCCCGGTCAAACCGCGCCGCCCGGCGCGCCTCAGGTCTCCGGGGCTTCCTCCCCGCCGCTCTTCGCCTTCACCGCCTCGAAGTTGACCTGATAGACGACCTTCTTGCCCGACTTCTCGGTGAAGAAGACGCCGGCCGCGTCGCCCCCCTCGTCCTTCGGGTAGAACCAGGCGGTCACCTTCTTCTCCGGATACTCCTTGATGTTGCGCGCCAGCGGGCGCCCGAGCGCGGCCACCACCTCGTCCGTCGACATGCCCTTCTTCACCGCCTCGAAGCGCGGCGCGGTCATGAAGCGCTTGGCCTGGGCGTCGGCGAGCGCGGCCCTGACCTCGGAGTTGTCCGGATCGGCCTGGAGCAACTGGCCGTAGATGTCGAGCGCGCGGCGGTAGTCGCCGCCGAGCTCGATGTACTCGCGCGCCACGACCATGCCTTCCGCGGAGTTCATGCGCACGGCCGCGAGCTGCTCCGGCTTGAGCGGCTCGCCCGCCACCGGCGGATCGGCGTTGACGTAGGCGGCGAGGCGCTGCGACAGGTCGTTGGTGAGCCGGGTGACCTCGGCGTCGGCGGCGGCGAGCGCGGCCGCAACGTCGACACCGGCGGCCGCCTGCGCGTTGAGCGACGCGACCTCGGCGCGCTTGGCGTCGACGCTCTTCTTGGCGGCCTCGATCGCCGTCCATTCCTGCTGCCGGGCCTGCGACTGCTGCTGCTTCAGCTGCTCTTCGCTCGGCCCGCAAGCCGCGACCAGCGCGGCGGCGAGGGCCAGGGCGATCCAGGATCTCTGCATGAGGGGGGCCTCCCAGGTTTTCGGTCCGACACCAAGTCTTCAAGCTAACATGCCCGAAGTCGCCACCCAAGCGGGGGGCCCGCGAAAAGGGCCGTTCAACCCCTTGTCCGAGCGCGGTTTGCGCCGGCACCCGCCTTGACGGGCGCCCTCCGGCTCTCGATAATGATGGGTTTGCAGCCGGGCCCATTGCGTTCGCCCGAGGTGGAGGACTCCCGCATGCCCGTTCCCGAGCATCTTGCCGGTCTCGAGCACCGGATCCGGACTCGTTTCGAGGCCGCCGTCGAAGAGCTCCGGCACCAGTACGAAGCGCGGCTGCGCCGCGCCAGCGAGGAGATGATCTCCTCGCTCGGCGACCTGCGCGCACCCGAGCTCGAGCCCTTCGCCGGGCTCGACGCGGCCGCGCTCGCGCCGCGCGAAGCCGGCCGCGCCCAGGCGCTGGCCGCCCTCGTCGCCGGCGCGCGCGCGATCGACGGCGCCAGGGGTCAGGCCGAAGTGCTCGACGCGCTGCTCGGCGCCGCGCGCAGCTTCTTCGACCGCGCGGGGCTCCTGCTCGTGCGCGAGGAGGGTCTGGTGGGCTGGGGCAGCGCCGGCTTCGACGGCGACCCGTTCGCGGGCCGCACCCTGTCCTGGGACGGGGACCTGCTGGCCGAGTTCGCCACCGGGCGGGGAGCGACCCGGCTCGACAGCGCCGACGCACGGCGCCTCGCCGAGCGCGTCGGCGTCGCAACGGCTCCGGCGAGCGCGGCGCTCGTGCCGCTCGTCCTGCGCGACCGCATCGCGGCGGTCGTCTACGCCGACGCCGCCGACGCCGCCGAACCGTTCCCGCTGGGCGCTCTGCAGCTGCTGGTCTACCTCGCCGGCACCCGGATCGAGCTCCAGCCGCTCTCCGAGAGGTCCTTCTCGCCCACCCTGTACGAGGGCGCCGAGGCGCCCGGACCCGGCCTCGCGCTCTGGGCGGCGGGCAAGGTCGCCGCGCCCGAGCCGGAGCTGGCGCCGCCTCCGGTCTCCGCCTGGGCGGAGCGCGTCGAGGCCGCGGCGGAGCCGTTCGCCGCGCCGGCCCGTCTCCCGGAGGCGGCCCCGCCTGGCGCGGAGCTCGAGCCGCTCCCGGACCTCGAGCCGCTTCCCGACGTCGAGCCGCCCGCACCCGAGCCGCGCTGGGCCGCCCCCGAGCCCGCGCCGGAGGAGCCCGCGCCACCGGCGGCGCAGGAGGCCGCGCGGTCCGGCGCCAGCGCCGACCTCGACAGCCTCTTCCTCGCGCCCGAGGGCTCCGGCGCCGAGCCGCCCGTCGAAGCGCCCTCCGGCTTCGTGCCTTCGCCCGCGGCGCCGGTCGCCCTCGAGGACTCGCTCTGGGGCCGGCCGACGCCGGCCGCCGACGCCGGCTTCGACCTCCGCGAGCCGGCACCCGTCGAGCAGACCCCTGCCGAGCCCGCGCCGGGGCTCATGCCCTGGCTCGAGCCGGCCCCGGTCCCCGCGCCGGAGCCTGCGCCCGAGCCGCCGGCCGCCGCCGAGCCCGCACCCGCGCCGGCGCTCGGCGAGGCGACGATGCGCATTCCCGTCTTCCGGCCCGTCGAACCCGCTGCACCGCCCCCGACCGAACCGCCCCCGGCGCCGGTCGGGACCGCCGAGATTCCCGCCCCACTCGGACTCTCCGGCGCGGCGACCCAGCAAGTCCCGCGCGCCGAGCCCGCGCCGCCGGCGCCGAGCGCGCCGCCCGAGACCGGCGACGACGCCACCTTGCTCACCCGCCGCATCCCCGTCGCCCCAGCCGCGCCCCGCGCCGAGCCCGACGAGGACGCCACCGAACGCACCGCGGCTCGGGCCCCGCGCAGCACCGAGGTGGCGCCGCCGCCGGACATCAGCGGACCGGGGCTCGCCTTCGCGGCCGGGCGCACCGTGCGCGCGCCGGGCGAGAACGCGCTCCACGACGAGGCGCGCCGGCTCGCCCGCCTGCTGGTCTCGGAGATCAAGCTCTACAACGAGGAGCAGGTGATCGAGGGGCGCCGCAACCGAGACCTCTACGTCCGCCTGCGCGAGGACATCGACCGTTCGCGGCAGATCTACGACGAGCGCGTGCACGACAGCGTGCGCTCGGCCACCGACTACTTCCACCAGGAGCTCGTGCGCAGCCTCGCCGGTGGCGACGCGCGCGCTCTCGGGATGTGAGGAACGCCAGCCGGTGACTCGCGCCTCGCACCGACCCGCTCCGGCCGCCCCCGCCCGCTGGCTCCTGGCCGGCCTCGCCCTGCTCGTGGGTGGACCCGCGGTGTGCGGCGTGCCGCCCGGGGCCGGAGCGTCCGCGCCGGTGCCGGCCGCGCCTGCGCCGCTCGACCCGGAGCTGTTCGAGGTCGGCGCGCTGGCGCGAGAGCGCGGCCTGCCGGCAGCTCGCGAGCGGCTGCGCGCCTTCGCGGCGACGAGCGCGCCGCAGGCCGCGTTCGCGCGCACGCTCGAGGGTCTGCTCGCCCATGGCCACGACGATCCGGCGCTGGCGCTCGATCGACTCGCGGCGGAGGCGGAGGCGGCGCCGGCCGTGCTCGAGGACTGGCGGCTCTACGTGCTCGCCGACTCGGCCGCGGCCCTGAAGCGCTCCGAGAGCGCGCGCGCCGCCCTGCTCGAGCTGCTGTCGCGCCATCCCGACTCGCCGCTTCGCGCCCAGGCGCAGGTCCGCCTGGCCGAGCTCGCCTGGGGCGCCGGCGACGAGTCCGCGGCGTGGGCCCGGGTCGAGCAGGGCCGCTCCGAGCGACTGCCGCGCGAGCGCGCGGTGGCGCTCGAGAAGGTCGCCTGGCAGATGGCGAGCGCGCGCGGCGACGGCACGCGGCTGCGCGAGACGGCGCGGCGGCTGCTGGTCGTCGACCCGCTCGAGGCTTCGCGCATGCGCGTGGTCGAGGCCGTGACCCGGCACGGTGGCGGCTCCGACTGGCGGCTCTGGCTCGACGCCTCCGAGCTGCTCGCGCGCGCCGACGCCCTGCTCGCCGCCGATCTTCCCGCCGGCGCGCTCACCACCCTCGCCGCGGTGCCCGCCGCGGCACGAGACCTGGAGTGGCGCCTGCTCGAGTCCCGCGCTCTCACCGCGTCGGGCCGCGGTGCCGACGGGTACGCAGCGCTGGGCCCCGCGCTCGCTGCCGATGCCTCCGCACGCGCTGCGCTCGACTGGCAACGCGCGCTCGCGGCGAGCGCCGCCGCGCGGCCCGGCGGCCAGCGCGCCGACCCCGCAGCGGCCGCGGCCTGGCGCCGGCTCGAGCGCGAGCATCTGCTCGCGGTCGCTCGCTCCGAGGCCGCGCCCGACCTCTCGCGCCGCGCCCTGCGCCGGCTGGCCGCGAGCTACTTCGAGGCCGGAGGTGAGCCGGAGGCCCTGGCGGCGTGGCGCCAGCTGGCCCAGCTCGAGCCCGCCGACACCTCGGGCGCCAAGCCGATCTGGCAACGCGGCTGGGAGGCCTACTCGGCCGGCGACGCGCGCCGCGCGGTGGCGCTCTGGGCCGAGCTCGGCGCCCTCTACCCGGGCGACCCGCAGGAGCGCGCCGGCCGCTACTGGACGGCGCGCGCGCTCGAGCGCCTGGGGGACCCGGCCGGCGCGCGTGCGACCTACCGGTCGATCACCGCCGTCCCCGTCTCGGACTTCTACGCCCGGCAGGCCGCCTTGCGGCTGACCGCCGACGCGGCGCCGCCGATCGCGGCGCCGGCGCCCGAGCCCTGGCCGGAAGACCCGCTCCTGGCGCGCGCCCGTCTGCTCACCGACCTCGGCCTCGACGGTCTGGCCCGCGCCGAGCTCGAGCTCGTCGCGCCGGGCGCCGATCCGCGCGCAGCCGCCGCGCTGGCCGCGCTGGTCGCCGCGCGCGAGGGCGACACGCGCGGCAGCCTGCGCCAGCTCAAGCGCGCCTTCCCGGTCCTGGGCACGGCGCTGCAGGGTTCGGCGCCGGCCGCCGCGCTCGATCTCTACTACCCGCTCGATTTCCGCGCGGCGATCGCGCGCGCGGCCGCCGCGCAGGGCCTCCCGGCGGCGCTGGTCTTCGGCATGGTGCACCAGGAGAGCGGCTTCGATCCCGCCGCTCACAGCCGCTCCGGTGCGCGCGGCCTGATGCAGCTCATGCCCGGCACCGGACGGGAGATGGCCAGGAAGCTGGGCCTGCCGTACTCGACCGGGCGCCTCGAGGATCCCGACTACAGCCTGCGCCTCGGCACCGGGTACTTCCGGCGCCTGCTCGCCATGTTCGACGGCAACCAGGAGCTCGCGCTCGCCGCCTACAACGGGGGACCCGGCCGCATCTCGAGGCTGTGGCGCGCGGCCGGCCCGACACCCGAGCTCGATCGCTTCCTGGAGGGACTGGCGCTCGAGGAGTCGCGCAACTACGTCAAGCGCATCGTGGTCCTCGCGGCAAGCTACCGGAGTCTCTATCCCGACCTCGGCTGATTCGCCTGCGCCGTTCCGGCGGACCGTCCGGGCCCGGGGCCCGCGGTTCGCGACACACCCCGGGTCCATAGCTCAGCGGTCAGAGCAACCGGCTCATAACCGGCAGGTCCCTGGTTCGAACCCAGGTGGACCCACCACGCTCGATTCCCGACCCAGTCCCGCGAGGTTCTCAGCGCGATGAACGACCTTCTGCAACGCCTGATCGAGTTCCACCGCACCGCCCGCGAGCTGGCCGCCACGCGCGCGCTGCTCGCCGGAGTCCCCGAGGAGATGCGCGCGCTCCACGACGAATTCACCGCCGCGAAGGAGGCGCTCGGCGCGCTGGAGGCGACGGCGCGCGAGACGCGCAAGGCGCGCGTCGCCGCCGAAGGCGCGATCAGCGACGCCCAGGAGAAGCTGCGCAAGTTCCAGCAGCAGGTCCCGCGCGTGCGCAACCAGCGCGAGTACGCGGCGCTCCTGACCGAGATCGACGGCGCCAAGGCCGAGATCAAGAGGCTCGAGGAGCAGGCGCTCGGGGCGCTCGAGGCGGCCGACAGGTCGATCGAGGAGCTCGAGGCCAGGAAGGCCGCCTTCGTCGACCTCGAGGCGCGCTACGCCGAGGAGCTCGCGGCCTGGGAGGCCCGCAAGCCGGGGGTCGCGCACCACGCCAGCGAGCTCGAAACGGAAGCGGAGCGGCTGCGCGCCGAGCTGCCGCGGCCGATCCTCGCGCAGTACCATCGGATCTCCGAGAAGTACCGCGGCGAGGCGCTCTCGCCGCTGCGCCGCAGCGAGGGACCCGGCGCCTCGTTCTGGTTCTGCTCGACCTGCAACTACCAGGTGCGCCCTCAGGTGGCGGTCGAGGTGCGCACGCGGGGCGTGATCGTCCAGTGCGAGGGATGCCGGCGCTTCCTGAGCCCGGGCGAGGGCTGATGAACGGCGTCGCCGCGCGCCTCGCGGCGGTGCTCGGCCGGATCGACGCCGCGGCGGTGCGCGCCGGACGCGACCCGGCGTCGGTGCGGCTGGTCGGGGCCTCCAAGCTGCAACCGGTCGGCGCGCTGCGCGAGGCGTTCGCGGCCGGGCTCGCGCGCTTCGGCGAGAACCGCGTGCAGGAGGCCCAGGCCAAGGCGCAGCAGTTGCCGCCCGCCGCCGAGTGGCACCTGCTCGGCCCCCTGCAGTCGAACAAGGTGCGCGCCGCGCTGCGCCTGTTCGCGGTATTCCACGCCGTGGACCGCGCCTCGATCGCGGCTGCGCTCGACGCCGAGGCGCGCGCCCAGGGGCGCACCGCGGTCGGTCTGCTCGAGGTCAATCTCGGCGGCGAAGCCAGCAAGCACGGCTTCGATCCGGCCACGCTCGCCGGCGCCGCCGCCCCGCTCGCCGCGCTCCAGGATCTGCGCATCGTCGGCCTGATGACCATTCCGCCGCCGGGACCGACCGCGGAGGCCTCGCGCGTCTGGTTCCGCCGGCTGCGCGAGCTGCGCGACGCGCTGAACGCTCGGCCCGAGTGGGGCGGGAGACTGCGCGAGCTGTCGATGGGCATGAGCGAGGACTTCGAAGTCGCGGTCGAAGAGGGCGCGACCTACGTGCGCGTGGGCACGAGCCTGTTCGGCGCACGCCCCTGAGCGCGCCGGCCGGGCGAGCTTGCCCATGCCGCCGCGGCGCCGGCGTGCTACCCTAGAGTGCCCGCCCGAGGCGGAAAGTGTTCGGAGGCAAGGACTTGGGGATAGCTCAAGGGTTCGGCTGGTCGTTCGTGGGCCTGGTGATCTCGGCGCTGCGGATCTACTTCTGGGTGCTGCTCGTGCGCGCTCTCGTCTCCTGGGTCTCCCCCGATCCCTACAATCCGATCGTGCGCGCCCTGGTGGCGGTCACCGAGCCCGTGCTGCGGCCCCTGCGCCGCCTCGTGCCTCCGCATCGGCTGGGCGGCATCGACCTGTCGCCGCTGCTCGCCATGCTGCTCGTCGAGTTCGTCATCAACGGCATCGTCCTGTCGCTCGGGATGCGGCCCCGTCTCGTCCTCTGAGGAGTCCCGCCATGCCGCTCCAACCGCTCGAGATCCAGAAGCAGCGCTTCGCGCAGAAGTTGCGCGGCTACGATCCGGTCGAGGTCGAGAACTTTCTCGCCCTGATCGCCGAGGACGTCACGCAGCGCATCGGCGAGCTCGAGCGGCTGGAGCGCGAGAACCGGATCCTGCGCGAGCGGCTCGAGACCGCCGAGTCGCGCGAGCGCGACCTCCAGGAGACCCTGGTGCGCGGCAAGAAGATCGCCGACGAGATGATCTCCACCTCCCAGCGCGAGGCTCAGCTGCTGGTCAAGGAAGCCGAGATCCACGCCGACCGGCTGGTCCACCAGGCGATGGAGCGCGCGCAGGATGTCGACAACCGCATCCAGGAGCTGCGCACCCGGAGGCGCGAGCTGCAGCTGAAGTTCCGCGGCACGCTCGAGCTGTTCGCCCAGATCCTGCAGGCCGACATGGAGGACGAGCACGCGTCGGCCAACGTCCAGACCTTCGCCAAGCGCAAGAACGGATGACGCCCCCTCCGGAGCGCACGCTCCGGCATTTCCCCGGCCAGGACCCCGACCTCGCCGACCCGGCGGCGCGCGCGGCGGTGGTCGCGCGCCTGCTCGAGGACGGCGATCGCGACGACCTCCTCTGGCTGGCGCGCCGCGTCGACCGCGACGAGCTCGCCGGCTGGGTGGCGCGCCACGGCGCGCGGCGCCTGTCGCGACGCAGCCGCGCCTTCTGGTTCCGGGCCCTCGACCTCGGAGCCCCGACCCGCTCGGCCGAGGCGGAGGCCCTGTGGCCGCTCGCCTGAGCCCCGACCGGCTGGCGACGCTCGCCGAGGCGACCCGGCCCCGGCTGGCGGCGCTCGCGGACAGGGACTGGGCAGCCGATTTCTACCTGGCGGGCTCGGCGGCGCTCGCCCTCTACCTGGCGCACCGGCCGGTGCGTGACCTCGACCTGATGAGCGGCACCCACCGCCTGCTGCCCGCCGACCGCCGCGACCTGCTCGCCGACCTGCTCGCGCTCGAGCCCCTCGCACGCGTCGAGACCGCGCGCGACGGCTTCCTGTTCGTGCGCCTGCCGGGCGACGTGGCGCTGCGCTTCTTCAGCTATCCCTACCCGCTCGCCGATCCGCTCGAGCAGATCCAGGGGCTGGCGGTCGCGTCGCTCGCCGACCTCGGGCTGATGAAGTTGGGCGCGCTGATCAGCCGCGGCACCCGGCGCGACTTCGTCGATCTCTACCTCATCGCGCGCGAGCTGCCGCTCCCGGCGCTACTCGCACGCTCGGGCGAGAAGTTCGGTCACGTCGGCGACTTCCCGCTGCAGGCCTACAAGGCGCTCGCCGATTTCTCCGAGGCCGAGGACGAACCCATGCCCCGGCTCTCGGCCGCCCTCGACTGGAGCACGGTGCGCGCCTGGGCCGAGCGCGAGGCGGCGCACGCAGGGCGCGCCCTGCTCGCTCCCTGAGGAGACCGCCGACGGTGCGCGACCTGCTGATCGAGAACCTCGCCGAGATCGCGACTCCGCTCGGCTGCGCGCCGCGCCGTGGCCGCGAGCAGGGCGAGATCCGGCGCGTGCGCGCTGGCGAGCTGCTGTGCCGGGGCGGCCGCATCGCCTTCGTCGGTTCCCGCGCGGAGCGCCTGCGCGACTTCGGCCCGCTGCCGGAGGCCGAGCGCCTCGACGGGCGGGGCGGCACCGCCGTGCCCGGCTTCGTCGATGCCCACACCCACCTGCCCTGGGCGGGCGCGCGAGAGATGGAGTTCGCGCAGCGGCTGGCGGGCAGGAGCTACGAAGAGATCGCCGCCGCCGGTGGCGGCATCCTCTCGACCGTGCGCGCCACGCGCGGCGCCTCGCGCGAGCAGCTGGTCGCCGCCATGCTGCCCCGGCTCGAGCGCATGCTCGCGTGCGGCACCACCACGGCCGAAGCCAAGAGTGGCTACGGTCTGGCGCTCGCCGACGAGACCAAGCAGCTCGAGGCCATCCGCGACGTCGCGCGCCTGCAGCCGATCGAGCTGCTGCCCACGCTGCTCGCCGCCCACGAGGTCCCGCCCGAGCACCGGGCCGCGCGCGAGCGCTACGTCGCCCTGGTGGCCGAGGAGATCGTGCCGGCGGTGGCCGAGCGCGGGCTGGCACGCTTCTGCGACGTCTTCTGCGAGCGGGGCGTGTTCAGCGCGGCCGAGTCGCGGCGCGTGCTCGAATCCGGGCAGGCACACGGCCTGCTCGCCCGGCTGCATGCCGACGAGTTCGTCGACTCGGGCGGCGCGGAGCTCGCCGCCGACCTTCATGCCCTCTCCGCCGACCATCTGATGGCCGTCTCCGAGCGCGGCGTGGAGGCGCTCGCCGGCTCGGGCGTGACCGCGCTGCTGCTGCCGGGCACCAGCTTCTTCCTGCGCAAGAAGAGCTGGGCGCCCGCCCGTCGCCTGATCGAGGCCGGAGTCCCGGTCGCGCTCGCCACCGACTGCAATCCCGGCTCCTCCAACACCGAATCGCTGCCCAACGTGATCCAGCTCGCGGTCTTCGAGCTCGGGCTCACGGTCGAGGAGGCGCTGACCGCGGTGACCCTGAACGCGGCCGCCTCGCTCGCGCTCGGCGACGAGCTGGGATCGCTCGAGCCGGGCAAGCGCGCCGACGTCGTGGTGCTCGACGAGCCGAACCTCTTCCATCTCGCGTATCATTTCGGCGTCAACCCCGTGCGCTCCGTGGTCAAGGGGGGGCACGAGGTCTACCGGGCAGGAAACCTGCTGCTCTCCCACTGAGGGCGCCGGAACGACGCGTTCTTCGCAGCCAGAATGCCGATCACGTTCATCAGCCGCCCCCCGCGCGCGCGCCGTACCCGGCGCCGGGCGCCCGATCTGCGCCTCGCGCCGCCGCGCGCCGTGCGCGCGCTCTCGCTGCGGCTGATGACCCTCAACGTCGCCCATGCGCGCCGGCAGGGCCGGCACCAGGCGCTGCTCTCGGAATCCACGCTGCGCCAGAACCTCGCCGCCATCGCGGCGGTGCTGCGCCGCGAAGCGCCCGACGTGGTGGCGCTCCAGGAGGCCGACGGGCCGTCGGCCTGGAGCGGCGGCTTCGATCACGTTTCGACCCTGGCCGAGCTCTCCGGCCTGCCGCACGCGTTCCGCGGCGAGCACAACCCGTTCTCGCTCGGATCGCTCGATCTGTCGTCGGGCACCGCGCTGCTGGCGCGCACGGCGTTGCGCGAGCCGCGCTCCCACGCCTTCGGCGAGACCTGGCGCGACACCAAGGGGTTCGTGGCGGCCACCGTGGAGAGCGCGGCGCTCGGCCAGCGCGCCGTCGACGTGGTCTCGATCCATCTCGATTTCCTGGCCGAGCGCGTGCGGCGGAGGCAGGTCGAGCAGCTGGTCGAGCGCTACCGTGGACGCGAGCGTCCGCTCGTCGTGCTCGGCGACTTCAATTGCGAGTGGAGCGAGCGCCGGCGCTGCCTCGCGCTGCTGCGCAAGGAGCTCGGGCTGCGCGCGGCCGAGGCGACCGGCCACGCCACCTTCCCGAGCTGGCGGCCGCTGGTGCGCCTGGACTGGATCCTGGTCTCCGAGGAGCTCGACTTCGCCGCCTACGAGACCCTTCCGGACCGCCTTTCGGACCACCTGGCCGTGGTCGCCGATCTGCACCTGCGGGCCGGCTCCCACCGTCGCGCCACGGGCGAGGCGGACGACGACCAGCCCGCGCGCGTCCTCGCCGCCCCCGCGCCCCGGCAGCGCTGAGCCCGGCGCCCATCCGCAGTAGGCTCTCCGCCGGAGCGAGAGTCGGCCCGCGCCCGAGCGCCGGGCCGGAGCGCCCCGGCGAGGAGTGGAGATGGCAGACCAGGACGAGTCCGGCGCGCCGCGCGAGTTCCACGCCGACGTGCCGCAGGCGACGGAGGGTTTCTTCCTCAAGGGCGCGGCGCACCAGGACTGGGGGATCAAGAACCGCCTCGCGTCGATCTTCGATCCCCGGACCGGGCGCACGGTCATGCTCGCCTTCGATCACGGCTATTTCCAGGGGCCGACCACCGGGCTCGAGCGCATCGACCTGTCGATCGTGCCGCTGATCCCCTTCGCCGACACCCTGATGCTCACGCGCGGCGTGCTGCGCAGCGTGATCCCGCCCACCGCCGGCGCCGCGATCGTGCTGCGCGCCTCGGGCGGGCCGAGCATCCTCAAGGAGCTCTCGGACGAGCGGCTCGCGCTCGACGTCGAGGACGCCGTGCGCCTCAACGCCGCCGCCCTCGCGGTCCAGGTCTTCGTCGGCGGCGCCCACGAGACGCAGTCGATCCACAATCTCACCCGGCTCGTCGACCTCGGCCAGCGCTTCGGGATCCCGGTGCTCGCCGTCACCGCGGTGGGCAAGGAGATGGTGCGTGACGCCAAGTACCTCCGCCTCGCGACCCGCATCTGCGCCGAGCTCGGCGCCCACTACGTCAAGACCTACTACGTCGCCGAGGGCTTCGACACCGTGACCTCGTGCTGCCCGGTGCCGATCGTCATCGCGGGCGGCAAGAAGCTCCCCGAGCTCGACGCCCTGCGCATGGCCCACGACGCCGTGCGCAGCGGCGCGCTCGGCGTCGACATGGGGCGCAACATCTTCCAGTCCGAGGCGCCCGCCGCCATGCTCCAGGCGGTGCGCGCGGTGGTGCACGGCGGCGAGACGCCGGAGCGCGCGCACGAGCTCTTTCGGTCGCTCGCGGCCGCGCGCTGATCCGGCGCGCACGGCCGCGTTCAGTTGGTGCGCGCCGCCCCCTCCGGTCCCGCCGACTCCGGCACGGCGCCGAAGCTCTCCTCGTAGCGTGCGAGGTTCGCGGCCAACGCGCGCACGATGCGCTTCAGGTGCCCGGGGCTGGTCACCACGCGCGCCGAGACGACACCCTGGGGCGGCACCATCTGGATGAAGTCGAGGATGAACTCCTCGCGCGTGTGGGTCACGCGCAGCAGGTTGGCGTAGCGCCCCTTCATCTCCTCGTCGCCGATCTTGACGTCGAGCACTGCGGACGCGTCGCGCGCGGCCTCGCTCATGGCCCCTCCCTCGGTCCGAGCACGAGGGCGCCCTCGAACTCCCAGCGATGCTCGGGGAAATAGACGCCGACGCCGCGTCCGTCCGACGTGACCGTGAACGCCGCCAGCTTCCGGCGGTAGTCGTAAGGCGCACCGTCGCGGGCGTGGACGGCGACGTCGACCAGGTACTCGCCCGGCGCCAGCCTCAGCGCCGGGCAGACCAGGCGCACCCGGGCCTCGCCTTCGAAGCGCTCCGGGCGCAGGCCCGCGAGGTCGGTGTTGGTGCCCCACACCTCCACGCCGCGCGGCGTCTGGAGCGCGACGCCGAACACGAAGTCGCGGAGCGGCTGCTCGGCGCGCGCCTCGATCTCGAAGGTGATCGCCTCGCCCGACACGAAGTGGTAGCGCTCTGCGCCACCGCGATCGAACAGCCGCACCGAGACGATCTCGGCCGCGCGCGAGCCCCAGCGCAGCGGCTCCTCGGTCGGCGCCGGGGCCGACTCCTCGCCCGGCCCGACGCGTTCGCGATCCTCCTTCTCCTGCCGGTGCTCGCGGCCCTCGAGCTCGGCGACCGAGGCGCGATAGGCGTCCACTACCCGGCGCGGCTCGCCCACCTGCCGCGCCCGCCCGCGATCGAGCCAGAGCACGCGCGAGCACAGGTCCTCGACCAGCGCCAGGGCGTGGCTGACGAACACCACAGTGCGCCCGGAAGCGAGCAGCTCCTCGATGCGGCGCAGGCAGCGGTGGGCGAACGCCTCGTCGCCCACCGCCAGCACCTCGTCGACGAGCAGGATGTCCGGGTCGGTGTGGATCGCCACCGCGAAGCCGAGGCGCACGTACATGCCGGAGGAATAGTTCTTGACCGGCTCCTCGATGAAGTCCTCGAGCCCGGCGAACTCCACGATGCGCTGATAGCGGGCTTCGATCTCGCGCCGGGTGAGCCCGAGCACCGAGCCGTTGATGAAGATGTTCTCGCGCCCCGAGATCTCGGGGTGGAAGCCGGCGCCGAGCTCGATGAGCGCCGCGACACGCCCCTCGGCCTCGAGCCGACCCGCGTCGGGCTTCAGGATGCCCGCCACCAGCTTGAGCAGCGTCGACTTGCCGGAGCCGTTGCCGCCCACGATGCCGAAGGCCTCGCCGCGGGCGACCTCGAAGGAGACTCCCTCGAGCGCCGGGATGAGCTCGTCGGCGGCGGCGCCGGCGGCGAGCGAGCGTCCGACGAAGGCGCTCTTGAGGGTGTGCAGCCGGCGCCCGGGGGCGAGCCGCCGATAGCGCTTGCTCACCCCCTCGGCGCGAATGGCGACGCTCACACCGCCTCCACCAGCGTCTCGCGCAGCCGTCCGAAGATCCAGGCCCCGATCGCCCAGCCGACCAGCGCGACGAGCGCCATCTCGAGCCAGAGGACCGGCTCCGGGAAGCGCCCGTCGAACAGCGCACGCTGGTAGGCGAGCGTGAAGGGTGTGGCAGGCGAGAGCTTCACCACCCACCAGACCGCCGGCACCCGCACGGCGCTGATCGGATAGAGCACCGGGGTGAGGAAGAAGAGCAGCGTGAGCGCGCTGCTGAGCAGGTCGCGCACGTCCTTGAAGTGGGCGTGGAGCGCCGCCAGCGCGAGCCCCAGGCCGGCGATCAGGGGCATCTCGAGCAGGAGCACGAGGGGCACCGCGAGCGCGCCCCAGCCGCCGACCGCGAAGCCCTGTGCGCGGCCGATGGCCAGGCCCAGGGCCAGGACCGGCAGCGCGAGCAGGAGGTGGACGAGATTCGAGAGCACCGGCACCACCGGCAGCAGCTCGGCCGGGAAGACCGCGCGCCGGATCAGTCCCGAGTTGGCGACCAGGGCGACCGTCGACTCGGCGAGCGCCGAGGAGAACCAGATCCAGGGGAACAGGCCGCAGACCAGGAACAGGGGATAGGGCTCCGCTCCCTCGGTGCGCGGCTGGAAGACGTGTCCGAATACGAAGCTGTAGACCGCGAGCAGCAGGAGCGGCTGCACCAGCGACCAGAGGAAGCCCAGCACCGAGCCGCGGTAGCGCCCCTTGAGCTCGCGCTCGACCAGAGTCGCGAGCAGGCCCCGGTGGCGCAGGAGCTTGCGGGCCGTCGCGATCAACGGCGGCGGCGTGTCAGTTGTCTTCGCCTGCGGTCTGCAGGCGACGCAGCTCGTTCTCGAGCTCGATCATCTTCTGGCGCGCGATCTCGATCTGGCGCTGGCGCTCGGCTTCGACGTCCACCGCCTTGCCGCCGGTGACGATGTAGACGTGCGGGAACTTGGCGACGTCTCCCTTGTCGTCGAACTGCAGCGTGCCGGTCACGCCCGGGAACTCGTGCACGCTGCGCATGCCCTTCCAGAACGCGGAGGCGCTGTCGCCGCCCTGTCGCATCGCCTCGACGAGGACGAGCACCGCGTCGTAGCCGTGGGCGGCGTAGAGGTCGGGCGCCTCGCGGTACTTGGCGCGGAAGGCATCGACGAAGGTCTTGACGTTCTCCGGCACCTTGGCTCCCTCGGTGTCGAAGGAGGTCTGGGTGAAGTAGGCGCCCTCCGCCGCCTCGCCGGTCTTGGCGATCGTGGTCGCGGCGGCGATCGAGGAGGTGGTGAGGATGAGTCCGGGGTACTGCTGCCCACGCAGATCGCGGATCATCGCCGAGACCTCCTCGGCGTAGCCGGCGAGGTAGACGAAGTCCGGCTTGAGCATCGCGGCCCGCTCGGTGAGCGCCTCGAAGGCGCCGCCGCTGGCCGGGAATTCGATCGCTTCCAGGATCTTGCCACCCTTGCGCTGGAACTCCTCGGCGAAGACCTGCTGGATGCCCTTGGCGTAGGTCTCCTGCTTGGCCAGGATCACGCCCGTGCGCAGGCTCAGGTTGTCGTAGGCGTAGCGCGCCATCACCGTGCCCTCGGAGAAATCCGAAGGGAAGATGCGGAAGAAGTTGGTCGAGATGCCGGACAGCTGCGGCAACGACGCGGAGGGCGAGAGCAGGATCCGGTTCTGGTCGTCGGCCACCTCGACCAGCGCCAGCGCCTCGGCGCTGGTCACGCCGCCGATCGCGGCGAGAGCGCCGGCACCGATGACACGGGTGAGCTCCTTCTTGGCGCGCTCGGGATCACTGGCCGTGTCGCCGACCAGGATCTCGATCTTCGGCCCTCTCGGGTCGCGGTTGACCTGCTCGGCGGCGAGATCGATACCCTTGCGAATGGCCTGTCCGTAGACTGCCGCGGAGCCGCTGAGCGGCAGCACGGCACCGAGCTTCGTCGGCCCGCCACCGCCACAGCCGAGCAGCGTCAGTCCGAGGCCGAAGAATGCGAACCGGGAAACGGATGTGTGCATGAGGAACCCCCGAAAGAGGCGCGCTTGCGCCACGCTTCCTATGTTACCCCTTGGGGGGTGTCAAGCGGACTAGAATCCCCGCGTGACGCCCTCCCGAAAGTGGACCCTGGTCTGTCCCGACTGCGGTTCGACGCTGGTCGTCGACGCGCAAACCGGTGCCGTCGTCGCCCATCAGAAGGCCAAGGAGCCTTCGGGGGCGGACAAGGACTTCGACGCGTTGTTCGCCGACCTCGACGCTCAGAAAGCGCGCGCCGAGGGGTTGTTCGAGCGCGAGCAGGCGGCCTTCGCCGACCGCGACCGCCTGCTCGAGGAGAAGTTCCGCGAGGCGATGAAACGGGCCGAGGCAGAGCCGGACCTGCCGCCCAAGCGCCCCTTCGACCTCGACTGAGCCGCGCCGCCCGGCGTCTCGCGCCGCGTCCATTTCGCCTCTCCTCGCCTGCTTCGACCCGCGGACCGACGCGCAGGCACCCGTGCCGGCGTGCCCACCCCGGCGGGTGGCCGGTCCCGAGCTCGCGCGCTTCGCCCGGAGGCATCGCGTAGACTCCGTCCGGTCTCGCGACCCTGCCCGGGACCGGCTCCGCTCCGGCCCACGCGAGACCGGCGCTTTCCGCACTCCGAGAGGAACGTCATGAGCGAGATCCGCGACCAGGTCCTCGAGCGCTTCCTGCGCTACGTCCAGATCGACACCCAGTCCAGGGAAGACTCCGACACCTACCCGAGCACGCCCAAGCAGTTCGACCTGCTGCGCCCGCTCGTCGAGGAGCTGCGCGCGATCGGCCTCGCCGACGCCACGCTGGACGAGTGGGGCTACGTCATGGCCACCATCCCCGCGACCTCCGCCCGGTCGGACGTGCCGGTGATCGGTCTCATCGCCCACGTCGACACCTCACCCGAGATGCCGGGAGCGGGGGTCCGGCCGATCGTCCACCGCGGCTACCGCGGCCAGGACCTGGTCCTGCCCGACGACCCGACGGCCGTGCTGCGGCTGGCGGACAACCCGGCGCTCGCCGAGCAGGTCGGCAACGACATCGTGACCGCCTCCGGCACCACGCTGCTGGGCGCCGACAACAAGGCGGGAGTGGCCGAGATCGTCACCGCGGCCCAGTACCTGGTCGAGCATCCCGAGATCCCGCACGGCACGCTCCGCGTCGCCTTCACGCCCGACGAGGAGGTCGGACGCGGCACAGAGCACTTCGACGTCGCCAGGTTCGGCGCCAAGTACGCCTACACGCTCGACGGCGAGACGCGCGGCGAGGTCGAGATGGAGAGCTTCTCGGCCGACTCGATGCTGATCACCTTCCAGGGTTTCAACACCCACCCCGGGTACGGCAAAGGACGGCTCGTCAATTCGATCAAGATCGCCGCCGATTTCATCCGCCGGCTGCCCAGGGACACCCTCTCGCCCGAGACCACGGGCGGTCACGAGGGCTACGTCCACCCCTACGTGGTCGACGCCAGCGTCGAGAGGACGAGCGTCAAGCTCCTGATTCGCGACTTTCGCACCGCCGCCCTCAAGGAGATGGAGGAGATGCTCGAGCGGATCGCGCGCGCCACGGTCGCCGACTGGCCCGGCGCCTCGCTCGCCACGCGCGTCGAGGAGAGCTACCGCAACATGCGCGAGGTGCTCGACCAGCACCCGGGCGTGGTCGAGAACGCGCGCGAGGCGATCCGCCGCGCCGGCCTGGAAGTGCGCGAGCGCCCGATCCGCGGCGGCACCGACGGCTCCCGCCTCTCCTTCATGGGCCTGCCGACGCCGAACCTCTTCGCCGGCGAGCACAACTTCCACTCGCGGCTCGAGTGGGTCTCGGCCCAGGACATGGAGAAGGCGGTCGAGGTGATCGTCCACCTGGCCCGGGTCTGGGAGGAGCGCGGCGCGCCCTGAGCCCTGCGGCTCGCGGAGCCCCCCTAGAGCGGGAAGTTGAGGTTGTAGGCGTAGCGTCCCCGGCCGACGACCAGCAGGAGGCTGCCGCGGTCGAGACCGCGCAGCACCTCGTGGCCGAGCTGCTCGGTGCCCTCGAGGCGCTGCCCGTTGGCGGCGAGCAGCCGGTCGCCGGGCTCCAGGCCGGCGCGCTCGGCGAGCGAACCGCGCGTCACGCCCTCGACGATCGGGCCGCGGGCGCCGCTGGTGACGGTCAGGCCGAGCGCGTCCTCGAGCACCGCCAGGCCCAGCCCGCGCGGCGGGCGCACCGCGACCAGGGCGAGCGGGAATGCGCGCGCGCCCCGCCGCACCTCGACCTTCAGCGGGGTGCCGACCGGCACCGAGTAGATCGCCGTGGTCAGGTCCTCGCGCGCGCCCATCGGTTTGCCGTCGATCGCGGTCAGCACGTCGCCGGCGGCGATCCCTGCGCGCGCCGCGGGCGAATCCGGGAAGACCCTGACCACCAGCGCGCCGCGCGCGACCGGCAGCTCTTCGCGCCGGGCCAGCTCGGCGTCCACCGTCTCCAGGCGCAGGCCGGTCCACAGCGGCTGCAGCTCGCCGAAGCGCAGCAGATCGTCGACCACGCGCTGGGCGCGGTCGGCCGGGATTGCGAAGCCGATGCCCGAGCCCTGGATGATCGCGGTGTTGATGCCGATCACCTGGCCGGCGAGATTGACCAGCGGGCCACCCGAGTTGCCCGGGTTGATCGTGGCATCCGTCTGCAGGAAGTCGGTGTAGCGCGCCTCGCCGGACTCCGATGGCACCGTGCGCCCGCGCGCCGAGAGCACGCCCGTGGTCACCGTGTGGGAGAGGCCGAACGGGTTGCCGATCGCGATCACCGTCTCGCCCATGAGCAGGTCCGCGCTGCGCCCGAGCGGCGTCGCGGGAAGCCCCTTGGCCTGCACCTTGAGCACGGCGAGATCGGCGTCGCGATCGGCGCCCAGCACGTCCGCCTCGAGCTCGCGCCCGTCGAGCGTGGTGACCAGGACCCGCGAAGCGCCCTCGATCACGTGCGCGTTGGTCACCACGAGCCCCTGCGCATCGACGATCAGGCCCGAGCCCAGGGACTGCGCGCGGCGCGTGCGGCCGCCGAGGATCCCGCCGAAGAACGGGTCGGCGGCGCGCACCGTGGACTCGGCCGAGATGTTGACCACCGCAGGCGCGACGCGCTCGACGACCTGGACGACCGGCGTGCGGCGCGCTCCGGGCGCGGCCTGGGCGTGAACGGGAGAAGGGAGCAGCAGGGTACCGCCGAGGACCGCAGCGAGGGCCGAGCGTCGGATCATGGCGACCGGAATCCTAAGCGTTTCCCCGCTCCGTCGCGGCGCCGGACGCCGCCGCAAAGCGCACGTAGAGCGGCGACGAGCCGACCGGCACGACGACGCCGCGGGGAGCGGCGACCGCTTCGCCGTCGCGCCCGACGAGCGCGGCCGGCGGCGCCGGCAGCGGGAGCGACGCAACGCCCGCGAGCGACCAGGCGACGTGCGTCTCGCCCCCGCCGCGCCGGCGGAAGCGATAGCCGGCGAGCGGCGCGCCGAGCGCGAGCGGGCCCAGACAGGTCGCGCCCGCCAGCTCGCGCCCGAGCGTCGCGAGCGCCGCGAAGGCGGGGCGCCGGCGCAGGCCGGTCCCGGCGCCGGGATCGATCAACCCGTAGCCGCGCGCCACCAGCTGCCACCAGTAGGCCCGCTCCACGTATCCGGTGCCCAGGGCGGCCAGGTAGTAGCGCACGAGGTAGTCGGCCTGCGCCGACTCGTCCACCGCAACGCTGCGTCCGGCCGGCGAGTGCGGCCCCTCGCGCAGCGGCCAGTTGAACTCGGTGATCCACTGCCGGCGCCGCCCGATCAGGAGCGAGGTCTCGGCGATCGCGGCCATCAGCGTCGCCTTGTCGGCGGTGTCGTACCCCAGCTGGCGGTTCTCGGGCGCGCCGCGGCGATCGACGTAGAGCAGCGCCGCCAGGGCGTCGAAACGCAGCCCCGCCCGGCGTCGATTGAGCACCGCCGCCGTGGCGTGCGCTTCGAAGTCGATCACCGCCGGCCCGGCGAGCTCGACCTCGCCGCGCCGGCGCAGGATCGCGGCCGCTTCGGCGGCGAGATCCAGGTATTCCCGGTAGCTCCAGACTCCCCATTTGCTGCGGTTGATCGCCTGGCCGATCTGGAAACGGCGGCCGTACTGGAGGAAGCGGTCGGCAATCTCCTCGACGCTCGCGCGCCAGCGCGCCGGATCGCGCACCAGCTCCCGGCTCTGGGGCAGCGCGAAGGCGAGCTCGACGCCCCGCCCGGCGAGCTCTCGCGCCAGCATTTCCTCTTCGTCGTGGCGCTCCTGCCAGGGATGGAGTCGGATCAGGGCCTGCCCGAGCCCCAGCGCGTCGAAGGCCGCGAGCAGCGCTCGCGGGTCGGCCGGATGGGGGCGCAGCGCGATGCCTGTCCCCGGCCACGCGAACGGCTCGCGGTAACGCGCCGCGACGAGCTCCCGATAGCGCCGCCGCACACGCGGCGCAGCCGCCAGGACCGCGCCCCAGGTGCGCACATGGTCGGGCAGGTCGGCGGCGCGCACGAGCAGGCGCTCCCACCTCCCCGCGTGCGAGTGGGGCTGATCGGAGAGCGCGTCCCAGACGATCTTGTCGCGCGCCGCTGCCCCCGCCGGCGGCGGCGGGATGTGGGCGTGCGCGCCGCGCGGCACCAGCCACGAGCGCGCCCGCTTCCACGCCGCGCGCGCCCGCCCCTTGAAGCGGTGACGGCCGTGGAACGAACGGCGCGCCAGCTCGTAGACGAGGCGCGCGCGCACCGGCACGCTCGCGCCCGCGCCGAAGTAGGCGGCGAGCAGCCGCGCGCGGTCGTCGGCCCGCTCGAGCGGCAGGCGCGCCAGGTCACGCATGCGTTCACCGAGCGTGACGCGCGCCTGCACCCGGCAGCGATTGAGATCCACGAGCGCGATCTCGCCCGGTTCGGTCGGCGTCGGGCCCGGTGCGACCAGCAGATTGCCGACCGAGAAGTCGCGGTGCCAGAAGCCGCAGTCGTGGAGCCGCCGCGCCAGCCGCGCCGTCGCTTCGAGCACGGCCGCCGCGTCGAGCCCCGGGAAAGCCTCGCGTTCGCCGCCGGTGTTGCGCGCGCGCAGCAGGTAGCGCAACTCCACGCGTTGCGCGAGGTGGCGGCAGACGTAGAGCGCGGGACCTCCCGCCACCCTGGACTCGACCAGCAGCAGCGGCTCCGGAGTCGCGATGCCGGCGGCGGCGAGCGCGTTCGCCACCCGCCAGCTCCTGGCCGCCTTGCCCTCGCGCCCCAGCCGGTGACGCCAGCGCTCGCGCAGGGAGCTGCCGCGGAACTGCTTGACCACCACGTCAAGCGGCCCGCGCGCGGTCGCGAGCCGCGCCCGGTAGAGGTAGTTGCGCCCCCAGTGCACGGTCTCCAGCGCCGAGGCCGGATCGAGCAGGCGGCGCGCTTCGCCGGCCGGGTCGGCGACCTCGAGCCCCGCCGCGACCTCGCCGCGGAAGCCGTCGAACGCGAACGCCGTCGCCGTCACACTTCGAGGATATCGAAGCCGGCGCGGTGAAGCGCCGGGTCCTCCTGGACGAGGACGCGCGTGCCGAGCTCGCGCTCGAGCTCGTCCAGGACCGCGCTCTCGTCGCCGCGCAGCGCGCGCGCCACCTCCGGGTGCACGCGGAGCATCAGCTCGCCCGGTCCCGTGGTGCCCGCCAGGCGCAGTGCCGCGCGCCGGATGCTCAGGCAGGTGGTGGCCGCGGAGAGGATGCGCCCGCTGCCCTCGCAGTACGGGCAGACCGAGGTGAGCTGACGCTCGAGATTGGCCCGGGAGCGCTCGCGCGTGATCTCGACCAGGCCGAACTCGGAGATCGCCAGCACCTTGAACTTGGCGCGGTCCTTGGCCAGCTCGCGCTCGAGGGCGGCGAACACCTGTTCGCGGTGCTCGCGCTCCACCATGTCGATGAAGTCGACCACGATGATGCCGCCCAGGTCGCGCAGGCGGATCTGGCGCACCACCTCGACCACCGCCTCGAGGTTGGTGGCGAGCGCGGTCTCCTCGAGATTGCTGCGTCCCACGTAACGTCCGGAGTTGACGTCGATCGCGACCAGGGCCTCGGTCGGATTGATCACCAGGTAGCCGCCCGAGGGCAGCCACACCTTCGGACGCAGAGCGGTCTCGATCGCGTGATCGATGCCGAAGCGCTCGAACAGCCCGCGCTCCTCGCGGTCCAGCTTGACGCGTGCGACGAGCTGCGGCTGAACCTGGTCGAGGAACTCCACGATCCGGCCGTAGGTCTCCTCTCCGGCGACCCAGAGCACGGAGAAGTCGGCCGAGAAGCGGTCGCGCACGGCGCGCAGGGCGACGTCCAGGTCCTGGTGGACGAGGGCCGGGGCGGTGAGCAGGTCGGCCGCCTCCCGCACGCGGCGCCAGAGGCCGGCCAGGTACTCGCGGTCGAGGCGGAAATCCTCGGCTCCCCGGCCTTCGCCCGCGGTGCGCACGATCAGGCCGCCGTCGTCGCCCGGCAGCTGCTCGAGCAACGCGCGCAGCCGCGCGCGCTCCTCCTCGCCCTCGATCCGCCGCGAGACGCCGAGATGGCGCACGGTCGGCAGCAGGACGAGGAAGCGCCCGGGCAGCGTGACGTGGGTGGTGACGCGCGCTCCCTTGTTGGGAAGCGGGTCCTTGGTGACCTGCACCAGCAGCTCCTGGCCGGGCTTGAGCAGGGCGTCGATCGACGGCACTCCGGCGGGCGGCGTGGCGTCCTCGAGCTCCTCGTCGCGCAGCTCGCCCTCGACCTCGGGCGAGGCCGCCGGCGCGACGTCGGCGACGTAGAGGAACGCGTCGCGCTCGAGACCGATGTCCACGAACGCCGCCTGCATGCCCGGCAGGACGCGCGTCACGCGCCCCTTGTGGACGTTGCCCACCAGGCCGCGGTGGTGGCGCCGCTCGAGCAGGAGCTCGGTCAGCCGGTCCTCCTCGAGCACCGCGACGCGGGTTTCGTGGGGATCGCTCTCGACCAGCATCTTGCTCGTCACGCGCTCCTCCTAGCGGTTCACGTAGCGGCGGAAGTCGACGCCCAGCACGAGGCCGACCGAGACCCAGTTGGCGAGCGTGAAGGAGCCGCCGTAGGACAGGAACGGCAGCGGGATGCCGGTCACCGGCACGAGGCCGATCACCATCGCCGAGTTGTAGACGACGTGGAAGGCGAAGGTCGAGGCCAGGCCGGTGACGAGCAGGATCCCGGCGCGGTCGCGGGCGCGCGTCGCGACCGTGGCGCAGCTCGCCAGGTAGGCGGCGTAGAGGCCGAGCACTCCGGCCACGCCCAGGAAACCGGCCTCCTCGGCGATCACGGCGAGGATGAAGTCGGTGTGGCGGGCGGGCAGGAAGCGCAGCTGGCTCTGCGTGCCCTGCCCGTAGCCGCGTCCGCTCAGCTGTCCGGAGCCGACCGCGATCTTGGACTGCCGGACCTGGTAGCCCGCGCCGAGCGGGTCGTGCGCGGGCGCCAGGAAGGTGAGCACGCGCTGGCGCTGGTAGTCCTTCATGCCGAAGTTCCAGACCAGTCCCGCCACCAGGATCGCCGCGGCGGCGCTGCCCACCAGCAGCCGCGGCCGCACCCCCGCCACCAGGAGCATGCCGGCGACCATGGGCACGATCATCGCCGCACCGCCCAGGTCGGGCTCGACCGCGGTCAGCAGCATCGGCGCCGCGGCGATCGCGAGCACGACGAGGATGTGACGATTGCCCAGGCGTTTCTCCGCCAGACTGGCCAGGTAGCGGGCGAGCATCAGCGCGGTGGCGAGCTTGGCGAACTCCGAGGGCTGGATGCCCACCGAGCCGATCCGGAACCAGCCCACCGCGCCACCCGCTTCGTGCCCGACCAGCAGCACCGCCACGAGCGCCAGCAGCGACGCTCCGTAGAACAGGGGCGCCAGGCCGAGCAGGCGGTGGTAGTCGAAGCCGAACGCCAGCAGGAGTCCCACCAGGCCGAGCGCCGACCAGACGAGCTGGCGCGCGAAGTAGTCGGCGCCCGCTTCCTCGGAGGCACTGCGCACCGCGAACACGCCTGCCGCGGCGAGCGCCAGCGCGGCAGCGAGCACGCCCCAGTGGACGGTCGCGAGGCTCGCCAGACGCGGCCGCTGCTCAGGAAGCGGCAGGCGTCCCGAGATCGACCCGGAAGTAGTGCGCATGGAGGGCCCGAGCGAGCGGCGCGGCGGCTCTCGATCCCTGCCCGCCGTGCTCGATGAAGACGACCACCACCAGCTCGGGACGCCCCGCGGGGGCGTAGGAGGCGAACCAGGCGTGGTTGCGCATCTCCCACGGCAACGTGCTGGTGTCCTGCCAGGCCTCGTGCGAGACGACCTGCACGGTGCCCGTCTTGCCCGCCACCTCCACACCCGGCACGCGCGCGACCGCGCCCGTGCCGCCGGCGTTGACGACGCGCCAGAGGCCGCGCTGGACGGGGCCGAGCGCGCCCGGCGGCAGTGCGACGGGGCGCGGCGCGGCACGCCCCGGCGCGTCGACCAGGTGCGGCGTCACCAGACGCCCGCCGTTGGCCACCGCGGCCGCGAAGACCGCGACCTGGAGCGGCGTCGTGAGCAGCGCGCCCTGGCCGATCGCCACCGAGATCGTCTCGCCCGGGTACCAGGGGTGCTTGCGCACACGCCGGCTCCACTCCTCGTCCGGGACCAGCCCGGTGCGCTCGCCCTCGAGGTCGACCCCGGTCGGTGCTCCCAGCCCGAACGCGCGCGACCAGCGGGCGATGCGCCCGATGCCGAGCTTCTGGCCGAGGGTGTAGAAGTAGACGTCGCAGGAGACCTCGAGCGCGCGCTCGAGATCGACCCAGCCGTGACCGCCGCGCTTCCAGCAGTGGAACCGACGGCCGTAGAACTGGGCCGACCCGTTGCAGAAGACGCCGTCGCCGGGAGTCACCGTGCCCTCGGCGAGGCCACCCGTGGCGACGACCATCTTGAACACCGAGCCGGGCGAGAAGGCGCTCTGGATGGCCCGGTTCTGGAGCGGATGGCGGGGGTCGTCGGCCAGCCGGCGCCAGTCCTCGACACCCAGCCGGCGCGCGAACAGGTTGGGGTCGTAGGAGGGGGCCGAGACCAGCGCGCGGATCGCGCCGTCGCGCGGGTCGAGGGCGACGACCGCGCCGGCCTGGCCCTCGAGCAGTCGCTCGGCCTCCTGCTGGAGGTCGGCGTCGAGCGTCAGGCGCAGCTCCCGGCCGGGGCGGCCGAGCGCGCGGCCGTGCTCCTCGATCGCCAAGCCACGGCTGTCGACCACCACGATGCGCTCGCCGTCCTCGCCGCGCAGGCTGCGGTCGTAGGCGCGCTCGACGCCGCGCCGCCCCACCCAGTCGCCCGACTTCAGCGCCCCCGGCAAGATCTCCTCCGGACGCGCTTCGCCCAGGTAGCCGAGCACGTGGGCGGCCTGGCTGCCGAGCCGGTAGAGGCGCCGGTGGGTGACCTCGACGTCGAACTCCGGGTGCTCGAGCTCGCTCAACCGGAAACGGGCGACCTCCGGGAAGCCCAGCCCCTCGGCGAGCAGCACGGGCTGGAAGAGGGCGACGCCGCGGTAGCGCTCGAGCACGGCGTCGAGCTCGGCGCGCGGCCGCGCGACGACCTCGGCCGCGAAGGCGAGGCTCGAGCCGAGGTCGCGCGCCCGGCTGCGGTCGAGCAGGAGGTTGTAGGACGGGATGTTCTCGACCAGCACCCGGCCGTGACGGTCGACGATCGTGCCGCGCGGCGCCTCCACCGGCAGCCGCCGCAGGCGATTGTTCTCGGCGAGCTCCCGGTAGCGCGCGCCCTCGACCACCTGCACGAAGAAGAACGCCCCGGCGAGCCCGGCGAGTGCCGCCCAGCCGACGCGCGCCAGCACTCGCACCCGTTGCTGCAACGCCTCCTTGTGCTCGCCGATCTTCATGCCGGTTCCCGCTCTCGAGCCCTCAAAGGTAGCACGGTCGGCGGCTCCGGCACGCGCTCCCGGCGAGCCCGCGATCCCGCCCCCGCCTCACCGCCCCAGCGTCAGGGTGCCGCTCGGGCGGCGGCGGCGGCGGGCGGCGAAGCGGCGGGCGACGGTGGCCGCCAGGGCGGCCCAGGCGAGACCGGCGAGCGCGGTCGAGGCCACCTTGACCGGCAGCCAGACCAGCGAGGGCAGCCCGCCGCCGGGCACGAACACGGCGATCAGCACCGCGAGCAGGGCGCTCTGCGCCGCCGCCGCGGCGGCGAAGATCGAGAGCAGGGAGGTACGGCGCTGGACGACGAGCTGCTGGGCGATGCGCGCGGTGCCGTAGCCGACCATCGTGTCGGCCAGGCCGTGCAGGCCGAACGGCAGCCCGGACAGCGCGTCCGCGGCCCAGCCGCACACCAGACCCCCGAACATCGCCTCGACCGGCCGTCCCGAGCGCGCCACCAGCACGGTGACCACCAGGAACAGGTCCGCCGCGAGCGGGAAGAACGAGGACGCACGCGCCCCCGCGAAGTGGAGGAGCGCCGCCGCGGCGAGTCCGAGCGCGAACCTAAGGAGGCGCATCGCCCGCTCCCCGCGTCAGCGCCGCCGGCGGCACCGCGGCCTCCAGCAGGTAGACCAGCGAGAGATTCGCCAGATCCACCGCGGGCTCGACCTCGACGCGGTGGAACATCTCGTTGCCGGGCTCGACCGACGCCACGACCCCGACCGCCAGCCCGCGCGGATAGACGCCGTCGACGCCCGCCGTCACCACGCGGTCGCCGACCGCGACCTCGACCTGACGCGGCACGTAGTCCACCTCCAGCCGGCCCGGACCGGCGCCGTGCAGGACGCCCTGCCGCCGCGCGGCCTCGAGCTGCACCGCCACCGCCGCCGCGCGGTCGGTGACCAGCTGCACCTTGGCGTAGCGGCCGGCGGTCTCGATCACGCGCCCCACCAGCCCCGTTTCGGCGACCACCGGCTGGTCGCGCCGGGCGCCGCGCGCGCCGACTTCCAGCACCAGCGTGCGCAGGTCCGAGCGACGGTCGAGGTAGACGACGCGCGCCGCGCGCAGCTCGAGACCGCTCGCGGCCTCGATCCCCGCTCCGCGCGCGAGCTCTTCGGCCTCGAGCGCGAGGCCAGCCAGGCGCAGCCGCTCGCGGCGCAGCTCCCGGACCACCGCACGCAGACTCCGGTTCTCCGCCTCGAGCGCCGCGCGCCCGCGCAGCGCCTCGCGCGCCCCGCCGACCGTCTCGCCGCCGGCCGCGACCAGACGCCCGAGCGGCGAGAGCGCGCGCAGGAAGGCGCCCTCGAGGAGACTCGACGCGCCGCGCGGATCGCGCGCCTGGCCCGCCAGCAGGAACAGCTGCGCGACGACCAGGGCGACGAACAGGAGTCGCGTGCGGTTCGGGCTCAAGTCGCGGCTCCGCCCGCCCCCCGGCTCAGCGGATCGAGACCTTGCGCAGCAGGTCCATGTCCTCGAGCACGCGCCCGGCGCCCAGCACGACGCAGGCGAGCGGATCCTCGGCCTGCACCACCGGCAGCCCGGTCTCGTGGCGAAGCCGCTCGTCGAGACCCCGCAGCAGGGCGCCGCCGCCCGAGAGCACGATGCCCTTGTCCATGATGTCGGCGGAGAGCTCGGGGGGCGTGCGCTCGAGCGCCATGCGCACCGCTTCGACCAGGACGTTGATGGTGTCGGTCAGCGCGTCGCGGATCTCCGCGTCGCTGATCGTCAGCTCCTTGGGCACGCCTTCGATCAGGTCGCGGCCCTTGATCACCATCGAGAGCGGCTCCTCCAGGGTGAACGCCGAGCCGATCTCCCACTTGATCTGCTCCGCGGTGCGCTCGCCGATCAGCAGGTTGTACTTGCGCTTCAGGTAGCCGATGATCGCCTCGTCCATCTCGTTTCCAGCCACCCGCACCGAGCGCGAGTAGACGATGCCCGAGAGCGAGATGACCGCGATGTCCGTGGTGCCGCCACCGATGTCCACGATCATGTTGCCCGACGGCTCGGTGATCGGGAGTCCCGCGCCGATCGCCGCCATCACCGCCTGCTCGACCAGGTAGACCTCGGAGGCACCGGCCTTCTGGGCGGAGTCGCGCACCGCGCGCTTCTCGACCTGGGTGATCTCGCCCGGTACGCCGATCACGATGCGCGGATGCACGTACATCTTGCGCCCGTGCGCCTTCTTGATCAGATAGTCGAGCATCCGCTCGGTGACCTCGAAGTCGGCGATCACGCCGTCCTTCATGGGGCGGATGGCCTCGATGTTGCCCGGCGTGCGGCCGAGCATCTCCTTGGCCTCGGAGCCCACCGCCTCGACCTTGCCGGTCAGCTTGTTGATCACGACGATCGAAGGCTCGCGCACGACGATCCCACGATTGCGCGCGTAGATCAGGGTGTTGGCGGTGCCGAGATCGATGGCGAGGTCGTTCGAGAAGTAGCGCAGCAGCGAGCCGAAGGCCATTCCGGGTCCTCTGGGTCAGGTTCTTGAGCGGGAGATTCTCACAGCACTTCGACGAAGATCCGGTGGCGAAGGCGCCGGGTGTTGCCGGAAGGGTCGGACGCCGCGAGCTCGAGGAAGCTCCAGCCGTCGCCCTGGACGAGCACGGTCTTGGCGAAGGTGCCGTTGGCGGCCACCGTGGCCCCCTCGCCGTTGACCGTCACCGTCGCGCCGGGCTCGGTGCGTCCGTTGACGATGAACACGTTGCCGTAGGCCTGCACCTGATCGATCTCGAGCAGCGGCGGCGTGGTGTCGCCGCGGTCCGCGGAGCGCAGCGAGCCGACGACGCGGAACGTCCGCGCCTCGCTCCACGGCCCCTGCAGACCCGCGCTGGTGCGCGCCGCGACCCGCCACTCGAAGGTTCCCTCGGCGCGCAGCCCCAGGGTGGCGCGGGTCGTGGTGCGGGAGGCGACGTCGATCAGATTGTCGGCGAACAGACGATTGCGCGAGACCTGCAGCGCGTAGTGCGACGCGCCCGGCACCGGATCCCAGGCGAGCACGAGCCTGCGGTCGCCGTCGAGCGTGGTACCGAAGCCGGCGCCGGGCTCGAGGGGCAGCGGTGCGGTGGGCAGCTTCTGCGCGTCCGAGAGCAGCGCGCCGGTCTGCGTCACCTGCTCGAGGGCTCCGATCCGGCGCACCAGGCCGGCTTCGGAGGTGACCTCGACCTCGCCGCGGAAGGCGGAGAAGCTCGCGGTCGCGGTCGCCTTGTCGACCGAGACCTCCGCCTCGGTGTCGCGCGCCACGCGCGCCTCGGCGCGCGGCGTGGTGACGCGCCCGCCGCGCTGGGCGGTGTTGAGGTTGACCCAGCCGTACTCCATCGAGATCGCCTGCTCGGTGGCCGTGCCGACGCCGGCGCGCTGGCGCGTGACCACGAACAGCGTGTTCGGGCGCACCGTGTAGAGCGTACCGTCGAGGAAGACCACCTCCGCCGAGCCGTTGGCTCCGGTCTTGACGAAGTCGTCCTGGCGCAGCACGTCGCGGGCGCGCGCGGGCTCCCACTCGCCCTGGTTCCCGCGCCGGAGCTCGACCGAGCCCAGGACGGCGATGAACTGCGCCTCGCCGCTCGCCGCGCGCGTGCCCGAGTCGAGCACCGCGAGCAGCAGCGCTCGGGCTCTCCGGCCTTCGTCCACCGCGGTGCGGAAGTCGCGCGACGCGAACGCTCCCTCGGCGGCCTCGAAGCCGCCGCGCGCCGAGGTCAGCTCCTCGGAGAAGGTCCCGCTCGAGCGCTCCTGGGTGGCACGCGCGAGCAGCGTCCGGACCTCGTCGAGCAGGAACGCCGCCTCGCGCTCGAGCGCCCGCGCCGACCAGGCGCGATAAGCGAGCCAGCCGCCGCCCGCCAGCACGAGCAGCAGCGCGAGGCCACCCAGCACGCGCAGGGTGTCGACCGAGACCGTGTACCAGCCGCGGGTGCGGGCGCTTCGCTTTTCCGAGACCTCCACCCCAGATCCCTTCCGGAGGCCGAACAGTGTAACAGGAAGGGCCTGATTCCGTTGGACTTTCGGCGCCGGCCCCGCCCCCGCCCGGGAGCCCGTCCTTGCCCCTTCGTGGAGCCAATTGGTACCATCCCGCGGCTTCGCCTTCCGCGGCCGACTTCCCGGGGTGCCCATGCTCAAGGTCCTGCGCGACAACCTGAAGTTCCTCAGCTGGATCCTCTGGCTGGTGATCCTCGTCTTCATCGCCTTCGTCTTCGTCGACTTCGGAGGCGTGCTGGGAGGGGCGGCCGGGACCGGCTCGGCGGCGGTCACCGTGGGCGCCGAAGCGGTCAGCTTCAAGGACTTCGAGCGCGAGTACCGGCGCCTCGAAGAGCAGTACCGGGAGGCCTTCGGCGGCCGCCTGACGCCCGAGATCGTCGACCAGCTCCAGCTCCCGGCCCAGGCGCTCGAGCGCCTGGTCACCCGCAAGCTGCTGGCCGCCGAGGCCGCGCGCCAGGGCCTCGTCGCCACCGACGAGGAGGTCCGCCTCGCCATCCTCGCCATCCCGGGCATCCAGGACCCGGGCGGCCGCTTCGTCGGCTCCGACGCCTACCAGGGCTTCCTGCGCGCCAACGGCTACACCCCGCGCGACTTCGAGGCGCTGGTGCGCGAGGACGTCGCGATCCAGAAGCTGACCGGCGTGCTGGGCAGCTCGATCCCGGTCGCCGACGCCGAGGTCGAGCGCGCCTGGCGCGAGGACAACGAGCGCGCCCAGGTGCGCTTCGTGCTCGCGCCGTTCGCCCGCTACGCCGGCCGCTCGCCGGCCACCCCCGAGCAGATCTCCGCCTACTTCGAGGCCCACCGCGACGAGTTCCAGCTTCCCGACCAGCGCATCGTCGACTACCTGCTGGTGGACGCCAGCCGCCTGCGCGCCTCGCTCGAGGTGCCGGCCGCCGACGTCGAGCGCTACTACGCCGAGCACGGCGACGAGTTCGTGCGCACCGAGGAGGTGCACGCCCGCCACATCCTGGTCAAGATCGACGAGGCCCAGGGCGCCGAGCAGGCCGAGGCGAAGATGGCGGCGGCGCGCGCGCGGCTGGCACGCGGCGAGGCGTTCGAGCAGGTCGCGGCGGCGGTCTCCGAAGACCCGGGCAGCAAGGACCGCGGCGGCGATCTCGGCTACTTCGGCCGCGGGCGCATGATCAAGGAGTTCGAGGACGCCGCGTTCGGCGCGGCGCCCGGCACCGTGGTCGGCCCGGTGCGCACCACGTTCGGCCTCCATCTGATCGAGGTCCTCGACCACCGCGCCGGCGGCAGCCAGCCGCTCGCGGAGGTCGAGGCGCGCATCCGCAGCCAGCTCGCCGGCGAACGCGCCGACGCGGCGGCCCAGACGCGCGCGCGGGACCTCGCGGACCGCGTCGCGGGCGAGAAGCTCACCCTCGAGGCGCAGTGGCAGGCGCTCGCCGACGGCGAGACCGTGACCTTCGTGACGACGCCCGCCTTCGGCCGCGACGACGCCGTGGCGGGCATCGGCCGCAATCCGGAGTTCGTGGCGGCCGCGTTCGGGCTGGCCGAGCCGGGAGCGGCTTCGGCCCCGGTCCGCCTGCCGCGCGGCTGGGCGGTCGTCCGGCTGCGCGAGATCCGGCCCGCGCACGCCGCCGAGCTCGCCGAGGTCGAGGCGCGCGTGCGCACCGCGGCCGAGCGTGAGAACGCGCGCCAGCTCGCCCGCGCCGAGCTGGCGGGCGCGCGCGCCCGGGCCGCGGCCGGGACCCCCCTCGACGAGGTCGCCGCCGCGCTCGGTCTCGAGGTGCGCGACTCCGGGGAGTTCTCCCGCTCCGGCTCGGTGCCCGGCCTGGGCGCCGCGGCGCCCCTGGCCGAGGCCTTCTCGCTCGCG